>Ga0070705_100000262_pt1 | contig 31515 bp, 24 predicted proteins | sample KBSK5253metaG_FD_65455 | JGI IMG/M metagenome (GOLD analysis project Ga0070705, IMG submission 65455) | Corn, switchgrass and miscanthus rhizosphere microbial communities from Kellogg Biological Station, Michigan, USA - KBS K5-25-3 metaG | ecosystem: Host-associated > Plants > Roots >... | reverse complement strand
TGTTCCGAAGTTTCAGAGAAGATGAGAATCATCGTCTGCATAAAACAAGTCCCCGAAGTCTCCGAGATCAGGTTCGATCCAAAGACAAACACAATCGTCAGGGAAGGCGTGCCGAACGTCGTGAATCCCTTTGACCGCCGCGCGCTGGCTGAAGCGATCAGGCTTCGCGATCTGGAGGGCGGGGAGGTTGTCGTGATCACGATGGGTCCGCCGCAGGCTCGCGAAGCGCTCGTTGAATGCCTCGGCGCAGGAGCCGATCGCGCGATTCATCTTGTGGGCCGCGAGTTTGCGGGCTCGGACACGCTTGCGACGGCTCGCGCGTTGGCGCTCGCGCTCGGTGACGAACAATACGACATTATTTTCTGCGGTAAATACAGCGTCGATGCCGAGACCGGTCAGGTGGGTCCCGAGTTGGCCGAGCTTCTTGATTTGCCGCAAGTGACCGGCGCTACCGTGATCGAGATCGACGGAGATCGCAAGACCCTTCGAGTCGAGCGCGAAACTGACGACGGATTTGAAACGATCGAATGCGATTTGCCGGTTCTACTGACGGCTGCTGAGCGGCTGATCCGGCCCATCAAAGTCAAAGACCCTCAACTCGAAGTGGGACGCGCGAAACCAATTAAAGAAGTGAGCGCCGCCAGCTTGAGCGCCGACACGAGCATATTTGGAATGTCCGGCTCGCCTACGTGGGTTAGGGAGATACGCTCGCTCGCCCGCGCACGCAACGTCGAAATCATCGACGGCGCGAGCTCGGAAGAGAAGGCCGCTCGACTGATCGATAAGCTCGAATCTCGCGGCGCATTCATTACAGAAAGGGCCGAGAGCGAGATAGTCGGGTTTGATGCGTGGGGTGAAGTAGCCGGTGATCGTGAGGTTTGGGCGGTCGCTGAGCTGATGAACGGCGAGCTTAGGCAGGTGAGCTTCGAGTTACTGGGAAAGGGAATCGAGCTTGCACACAAGCTCAACGCAAGGCTTGCCGCAGTTGTTGCCGGCGTCAATGTCGACAATCACGTCAAAGCCCTCGCGGCGCAGGGCGCTAGCCGGGTTTATGTCGCCGACGATGAACGCCTCGCAAGGTATTCGACCTTCGATTACACGTCGGTGCTGGTTGATGCGATCAAGACCCATAATCCGATGACGGTGCTGTTAGGTTCGACCTCGAACGGGCGCGACCTTGCTCCGCGAATTGCCGCGAGACTTTCTTTGGGACTGACGGCGGATTGCATCGATCTGGATATCGACGAAGGCGGCGACTTGATTCAGTACAAGCCGGCGTTCGGCGGGAACATCGTTGCGCTCATCTATTCGAAGACGATTCCGCAGATCGCGACAGTCAAACCCGGAATGCTTCGCGCCGCGCCGGCAGACGAGTCGCGCAAAGCAGAGGTGATTCGGCTCGAGATCCCGCAGGTTCGGGACCTGAGAGCGCGATTGATCGATGTGCGTCGCGAAGTGTCCAGGGAAGTCGCAGAGCTCGATGAAGCCCAGACCGTGATCTGTGTTGGCACAGGAATTGGCGGTCCTGAGAATCTTGCCGCGATCGATGAGCTGGCGCACGCGCTCGATGCGCGGATTGGCGCGACCAGGCGTGTCGTCGATCAAGGCTGGCTGCCGAGGCATCAGCAAATAGGGCTCACAGGCAAGGTGATCTCGCCCGAGCTTTACATCGCAATCGGAGTTCGCGGAGCGCTGAATCACACGATCGGAATACAGCAGGCCGGAATCATCGTCGCGATCAACAACGACGCCGATGCTGAGATATTTCATACATCGGACTTTGGCATAGTCGGCGATTGGGCCGAAGTAGTTCCCGCGCTCACTCACATCTTCGCGGTTCGAGCGCGCCGTTGAAGCTGATTAGTGAAGTTGGTAATATGCAAGTCGAGGTTCATCGGGCAATGCATTTCTTCGCCTCGTTAGCCCCAATCATCATCGTTCTGTTTTCCCTGCAAGGTCGCGCGGCCGGGCCCGCGAGCCCCGCGCACGCCGATTCGAAACAGGCCGCGGCCGCTTTCGATGAGGGACAAAGCGCGCAGCAACGGGGAGATTTGAATTCGGCGGTGCGTCATTATTCGAATGCGATCGCGGCCGATGGCTCGCTTTATCAGGCGTACTATCAACGCGCGACGGCGCTCTTGGGACTCGGGCGGGACAAGGAAGCCGAGGCGGACTTAAAAAAGGCGAGCGAGTTGGAGCCAAAGTTTGCGCGCGCTCATCGAGCTTTGGGGCAGATTCTTTTGGATCGCGGAGCGACCGAAGATGCCAAACGCGAGCTGGCTCGCGCGATCGAGTTAGAGCCAACGCTAACCGGCGTTCGCATCTACTATGCGAGTGCGCTATTGAGATCGAACGAGCCGCAGCCGGCAATTGAACATCTTCGTTTCGCAATCGCGCAGAAAGAGGAGGTCCCGCTTGCATACGCGTTGCTTGGGCTGGCCGAAGAGCGAACCGGTAAGCCGGCGGAAGCGTTCGCGGATTACTCGCGTGCGATTGAGATGGACGCGGCGAATGCGATTGCTCGCGAAGGCCGCGGAAGGATTTTCGAAAGTCGAGCTGACATCACGCATGCCATTGAGGATTTCACCGCCGCGTATCGGGCTCAGCCGGCGCGCGAAACCGCGATCAGGCTTGCGCAGTTGCATACGCGAGCCGGACAGGGGCAGGCCGCGATTCAGCTTTACCGCAGACTGCTTCTCGAAAAGCCTGATGACTTTGCTGTTCGCGCCGAGATGGCTTGCTTGATGGCGGAAAACGACCAGGCGGAAGACGCCGAAAAGGAAATGGCTTTGGTGATCGCCGCGCGCCCGCGCGACGCGAAGTTGCTGGTGAGGGCCGGCGATTTATTTTACAAAGCGAAGCCGGCCGTCGCGGCGGATTATTACAAAAGAGCCGTCGAAGCTGACCCTAATAATATTCACGCTCGAGTACAGTTGGGAGCTTCGCTGGTGCGCTCGCTGCAAGTCGAAGCCGCGATCCCAGTGCTCATGGATGTGATTGCCCGCGACCCCAAAAACTATCCGGCCCACGCAAGCCTCGCTACCGCTTTGTTCAAAGAGAAGCGTTATGCCGAAGCCGCAAATGAGTTCCTCTGGATCATTCGTTCCAAACCCGAGATTCCGGCCAGCTACTACTTCCTCGCAATCTCGCTCGATCATCTCGGTGATTGCGAACAGGCCAATCGTTCTTACCAGGAATTCCTGCGGCGAGCCGATGTAACAACGAACAAGAACGAAGTAGAGGAAGCGACGACGAGGTCGGCGGTGTTGCAAAGATTGATCAAAGAGCGTAAATGCAGAGCCGTGTCGAAAGGAAAAGGTAAATGAATCGGCGGCGAGACGAATCAAACACCCGCAGTGTTCTTGATCTTGAGAGGTTGTTCTATTTGATCCTCGTCATCGCCGTGATCTTTTTCCTCCCGAGCTACGCACTTGCACAACTGCCTGAGCCTCCGCTGCCAGTGGATCCCACTCCCATTGCTCAATTGCTGTCTCAGGCCGATAAGGCAATCCTCGCCGAATCCAACAATCCAAAGAAGGTTGTCGAGGCGTATGTCAGGATTTCGGACTCACACCTTCTGGCGGCATTCAACGCGATCAAGGGGAACAACAACACCGCGGCTGAACGCGAACTCGACATTTACAACAAAGCCATTGCCGAGGCCGGAAAGCTCAGCTTCGCGCTTCAGGATGGAAAACGAACGTCGGCTAAAAAAATCGAGCAGAGTTTGTACAGGCAGATAAAAACGCTCGAATCTATCGAACACCTGTTCCCAGCCGAACGAGAGCAATTTGCGGAAGCCGCTCTCAAACAGGCGAAGGCCCTCCGCGTGCGGGCATTGAATGAAGCGTTCGCTTCCGGCGGTGTGTTGAAAGATCCCGAGGTTGATAAGGAGCCCGAACGTGAAGAGACTCGGAAGGAACCCCCGCCAAAGAATTCTCCGGCGCCGTTAGCTCCAAGCGCCGAGATGTTTCAACCGGCCCGGCGGAGTTCATATCTTCCGGCGCCGGTCGCGTATGTGATCGACGCTCGTGTTTCGCAAATACCGGGCGACTACCTGACTGAAGAAGAGGACGATCATGTGCGCCAGGCGCAGGCGCCGGACGAACGGGTGAAAGTCTTCATGAAAATCGCTGACAGGCGACTGTTGGCGATTACGGCGCCTCCTGTTGCGCCCTCTGTTGATAAGAAAGATCAGAAGAAGATTGAAGAGGAAGTGCGCGAGTGGGGCGCATTACCAAAGCTCACTCGCGCGGAATTGCTGCGGCACTACGCGCGCGCGATTGCCGAATGCATGAATAAGCTCGAGGACGCATACGAACGCAACCCGAAGAGCACAGCATTGGCAAAGGCGCTCGCCCATTTGCATGGCGCCACCGACAAGCATCTGCAGACGTTGCGTTCTCTCGCGCCGGAGCTGAAGGACGAGAATGAAACGTCGGCGCTTCGGCAAGCGGTTGAGGAAGCCGAGACAGCCAACAAGGGTTCGCGCGCCGGTGCGAAGTGATTCCTTAGCGAAATTCTTGACTTAGACGCGAGTCATCCCGAACATTAGCAACGTCAGTGGTAAGACAACTCCATTTGTATCATTCGTAGCAACAGCTTGAGTGCCATGCCGCGTAAGAGACGATCAAGTTCTGCCCCGAAGGGCTTGAATCCGGCGAAGGCCCACGCTCGTCCGGCGGCTGGCCCGGTAGCCGGCAGCGTCGAAAATGACAACTCGAGAGCGGAGCACTCGTTGTGGAACAAACGGTGGGTACACGTTACCGCGGTCGCCGCATTGGCGTTCCTCGCGTCGCTCAACAGCCTATGGAACGGATGGGTTGCCGATGACCTGACTCAAATAGTCACCAGCGTGCCCATTCAAAAGCTCACCAACATACCGCTGTCTTTCGTCACCAGTGTGTGGTCATATGCAACAGCCGATAGCATGGTCACCGTTGATGCCTATTATCGGCCGCTGTTCATGACTCTGTTCACCATTAACTATGCAATAGCCGGTCTGGCTCCGTGGGCCTGGCACTTAATCAACGTCTTGATTCACACGGGGGCGGCGCTGCTCGTTTTTGTGACGATAAAGGAACTGACTTCGAGGCCGGGCATCGCTACGGTAACGGCGGCGCTATTCGCGGTTCACCCGGTTCACGCCGAGTCGGTAGCGTGGGTTTCCGGAATAACCGACCCGTTGATGTCCCTGTTCCTGCTCCCGGCTTTCGTTTTCTATTTGCGCTTTCGCAAGTCCGGCCGAAAGGCTTTGTTTGGATTCACGATACTCTTCTATCTGGTCGCTCTGTTCGCCAAGGAAACCGCGCTTGCGCTTCCATTGTTGATCGCGTATTGCGAGATATTTCATTTCAGGGGGATTGGCTTGAAAGGGAGACTCAAGCGAGCCGTGCTGTTACCGTCTCTGCTCGTGCCCCCAACCATCTTATACATCGTTATCCGATACATCGCGCTGAATGGGATATTATTCGGGACCGGGCCTCACTATCCGTTTAACTTCGCTCTCATGACGATTCCGCTTGCGGCACTCAAGTATCTCAAGTTGATGTCGCTGCCGTGGGGACAGAGCTATCAGCATTACACGGAGTTCGTGACCTCGATGGCGACGACGGAGTTCCTGCTTCCCTTTGTTGGTGTCTGTATGGTGATTGCGGCTATTGCCTTTGCGCGGTCACGCATGATGTGGTTTGGCGCTGTGTGGTTCATTCTGTTTCTGGCGCCGGCGCTTGTGGCGATGCGTCAATTCGATCGCGAATATCTGTTGCAGGATCGATATCTGTACATCCCCTCGATTGGATTCTGTTTGGCCGTCGCGTTGATGATCGATAGGCTGAATGCGCGTTGGGGCTTTCGAGCATCGGCCGCGATCGCAGTTGTTTTGATCGCGGCGTTCGGCGCCGGGAACATCCGGCAGAACTCGATGTGGAAAGACGGCCAGACCATCTTTGCGAATTGCGTCGCGACCGATCCCGGCTCCGCCGAAGCTCACGTGTCGCTCGCGCGAATCTACTTTGATTTGGGACGCGTTCGAGAAGCCGAAGAACACGCGCTGACGGCGCTGCAATTGGCTCCGGACAATCCCAATCCTTATCTGGTGCTGAGCTTTTTCGCCCACAAGAACGGAAAGTTGGACCGGTCTATCGAGTATCTAGAGCGTGGCATCGCCGCCGTTCCCGAAACGCCCATCACTCGTTTCAAGCTGGCTACGGTGCACCTGAACCTGGCGTTGCAAAGAGTGCAAACGAAAAATCTCGACGTGGCCGAGTATCACGTGCTTAAGTCAATCGAGATCTGGCCGCGGCCGACGGGTTGGTTTCACGCCGGCCAATTCTACTTCGACCAGGGACGCAACGCAGAAGCGATGACGATGTTTGAAAAGGCCCGCGCCAGCCTCCCTGAGCGATTCTCAGCGATTCACCTCAAGCTCGGGCAGACGTATGATCGATTGGGTCACACCGAAAATGCGCGAAACGAGTATCAGCGGTTCCTTGAGCTTGCGCCTGACGCCGCCGAAAGCACTGCCGTGAAGGCAAGGCTTGCGAGAATGTAACAGCAAAAAAAGGGGCGTTAATTGACAAGCGCGGACCGCAACCTTAGAATCGCGATCAATTGACGACCGGAGAAAATGTGATTTTGTTCAGACTGAAATTGATCAGCGCCACTATGTTGATTCTCTTGCTGGCGGCATTCGCACCCGCGCAGCAGCGGCCGCTCGTCACTGAAGACGTCGACATCATCAAGCCGGGCGTCATTCGAATCGAAACAGGGTTTGAGTTTCTTCAGGACCAGCGGTTTCCGCTTTCGGGTCTGCGCGGCGATGTCACAAAGCTTGCAGATACTCGCATGAGCTTTGGCCTGGCTCCGAACGTGGAGTTTCAGATCGAGTGGACCGCACAGAACTTTCTCTCCATCAAGAGCCGAACACCCTCGCCGATCAATCTGAAGCTCGGGGTCAACGAATCCGACACGAACGACGTTGGAGACGCCAAATTCTGGATGAAGATCAAGCTGCGCAATGAGTCCCGAATCACGCCGGCGCTCGGGTTTCGCTTTGGTGTCGAGTTGCCAAATTCGAACCAGGCTCGCGGCATCGGCATCAACACGACAAACTTCTTCGGTATGGTGACGGCCGGGAAGCACTTTGGTCAGAAGCTGGACGTATTCGGGAACCTCGGGCTTGGAATACTTACCTCGCCGCTTGATGCGAATTCTCAGAACGATGTTTTAATGTACGGACTGGCCGGAATCTACACCGCGACGGATCGAGTGAACATCGTCGGTGAAGTGAATGGCTTTCATTCGACTCGCAAGCGCGCGCCGCTTGGCACCGAGGATTTCTCAGAAGCTCGATTAGGCGCGCAAGTGAGCGCGCTTGGTGTTCGCTGGTACGCGGCGGGAATCTTCGGCACGTCAAAGCGCGCACCGAAAACGGGTCTGGCTTTGGGGATCACTTACGATTGGGACGCGTTCACTCCGGTCAAGTAACAAGTCCTGCTCACGACAATTCGTCCCTCAATTACCATCTGAAACCGGACGTATCAATTTCTATCTTCTGCGCCTTGGATATCATAGCGATTCTCATTGACCCGCCACCGTTCCTTGGCAGCCTTGATCACCAATGCGGCAAATATTAGTAAGACTAAAGAGAAAACGATGATCTCGGTTGTTGAGTATGGGACACCTCCCAAGAGGTACGCGAGTAGATCTACGACAAGAAAGAGCATCGCTATAAATAAGAGTCCTCCCAAGATTCTTACAAGCTCAACTCGAATGTATTTGCGCTTCCCTTCGACTCTGATTGCCTCCCAAGCGGCTGCTTGCTCTCGATCCATCGACTGCGGGGCTCTTTGTTTGGATAGATATTGGGAGACAAAAAGGATTATTAAGAACGCTGCATATAGCGCCGCCAGAATGTTGTCTAATGAGCCCTTGGTGATGACTTTCTGTACTCCCAGTCGCTCGCCTATGGAGAGGACTACCATCGGACATATAACCGCCCACTGTGCTATCAGCAAGATTGACTGAGTTCGAGTCCTTCCCTTGTTCATCATTTTTCTACCACCTGAATGGGAGGATCATAACTTCAGACAGGCTGCAACCGCCATAACAAACGTATGATTCTACCGGGTCAGTGCGGGTAAATCACGATCCTTCGCATCGGGTCCTGTCCTTTGCTTTCGGATTGCAGACCGCTGCGCTCGATGTAGATGTGCTGCATTCGGCGGATGTGCCGAGGCTGGGCCGATAGCTCGACGGGACGGCGGCGCTCGACTACTTCGATAACCGCGTCTTCAACTTCCTGCATCGCGGTGTCCTCATTGCCCCCGCGCGCAACGACTCCGAGGGCTTCGCGCAGAAAATTTTCCATCTGCGTTAGTGTGTTGCTCCTGAGCGTATGCACTTCCACATTGTGACCGCGGGCTTCTCGAAGCTTCTGCGACTGGCGCTTGGCGTGCGATTTCAAAGTCAGCAATACGTCGGCTTCGACAAGATCCGTTGTGACCGTAGCCGGAACCCTGAGGTCTTCGATCGCGCGTTCGAGTCGTTCGCGGCTGATGGCGTAGGGATAGATTCGCAGGACCTTTCCTTTTCGCGTTCTGGTATCAGGCTCACGTTTGCCCAGACCGCCGTCGCGGCCGAAGCTTGCGGACGCGCCTTCCGTGTTGAGCGGTTGCGTGATTGCGACTTCGCCACCGGCCCCGCGCTCGCGTACTTCGGTTCCGGGCAGCAGCCCTCGCAACATCAGATCGACCGCCTCGGCCACGTCGCGATGAATCGCCAGACGATCCTTGTCCTGAATCTCAATCAACACGTCGAACGTCGGAGGCGCCTTGCGTTCAAGCACTGTCTTTTGAGTGCCCCGGCGGCGCGCTTCTTCGTCCGACAACGTCACCGGTTGGATTCCTCCCACAAGATCCGAGAGCGTGGGGTTGATCATCAGATTCTCGAGCGTGTTTCCATGAACCGTGGCGATGAGCTGAACGCCACGCTCGGCGATCGTTCTCGCGGCAAGAGCTTCCTGAGCCGTGCCGATTTCGTCGATGACGATCACCTCGGGCATGTGATTCTCGACGGCTTCGATCATCACGCCGTGTTGATGCTCAGGCTCGGGCACTTGCATGCGGCGGGCTCGTCCGATTCCCGGATGAGGCACGTCGCCGTCTCCGGCGATTTCGTTTGAGGTATCGACTACAATGACGCGCTTTTCCAGATCATCTGCGAGCACCCGGGCCGCCTCGCGCAGCAGCGTTGTTTTTCCAACACCCGGTTTGCCCATCAGCAGAATGCTTTTGCCCGATTCAACGAAGTCGCGAATGATGTCGACCGTTCCGTAGATCGCCCGGCCCACCCGGCATGTGAGTCCAACGATCTGGCCGAGGCGATTTCGCATCGCCGATATTCGATGAAGCGTGCGCTCGATGCCCGCGCGATTGTCGCGAGTGAACTGGCCAACTCGGCTTGCGACATATTGCAGGTCGTCGTGAGTAACGGCTGAATCATCCAGATAGATCGCGTGTCCCGGGTAGCGAGCTTCAGGTTGGCGGCCGAGATCGAGCACGACCTCCACCAGCGTCTCGACGTGACCTGCGCGATCGAGCGCCTCGCGGACCGGCAAAGGCAACACTGCCAGCAGCAGATCGAGATTGTCGGTCGAGATGTGCTCTCTTTCGCTTATCGGTGTCACCATCGGAATAGCTCACGAGGTTGAAGGTCTACGTCCTGGATTAGTCTATATGAAACCGAGGTGAGCATCTAGCGATGCGCTTTCAAGCTCGCGGTCCGACAAGCTGCCAGCTTGTCGAGTCCGGCTGCGTTGAAACCCTTTTCGACAAGCTGGCAGCTTGTCGGACTCTAACAGCGGAATACTGATTGCCTGTTGTAGCGACGGCTTCTTTCTGTACCCCCAGCGGTCCCCAACCATAACTCGCCCTTCTCATCAATGTAGGCGCACTGAAGCGCAGACGCAGGTAGTCGTCCGGCTGGCAGTACCGCGAAGTGTGAGTCGCCGTCTGCCATATTTTGTAACCATATGTTTCGACCAACGCACAGCCGAGGCTCGGGAAAAACGCCAGATCAACGCGGATTCTCAATGATCGAGATCGCCATAGTGATGCTGATCATCTCGATAGTCGCCGCGTTCGTAATACCGCAAGTCGTGTCCTACATGCGTATGTACCGGCTTGGAGTCGGAGGCCGCAACATCGCAACCGCGCTCCAACGCGCGCGCTACCTGGCGACTTCGAACAACACTCGCGCTGGAGTTTTTGTAGCTGAGTTGCAACACGTCGACATTCAGCAGTACGACGCACTCGGGGCCGCCGAACCGCTAATAAAAGGAAGCGTCAACCTTCCGCCGGGAGTGACTGTCGATTCCGAAGCGCCCAAACAAATCTCCTTCGACGGACGCGGTGTCATTACGCCGATGCCAAAAGAGAGCCCGGCGATTCGCGTCAACAGCGCCGATGGTTATTACCTGTTTGTGACCGTCTCTCCGACCGGGCAGGTCACAGTGTCCAATCCAGTGCGTGACGATCGCGCGATGAGCGGAGCCAACGTCAATTGAATGCAAGCGGTGAAGTCACAGGAACAAACAATGAACACACTCGATAGCAAAGCGCAAATGAACGGTCAGAAAGAGGCGGGCTTCACGATGATTGAGGCCGTGATCGCGATGCTGGTTACAGTGGTTGGTCTCGTCAGCATAGCCGGAATGTTTGGCCTTGCGATGAAGACCAATGCCAGCTCGCGGAACTTCACGACGGCGACGACATTCGCACAGGACAAGCTCGAACAGCTTGGCGCGGTTTCCTTTCAGCGGCTTGTCGATCCGTCAATGATGACTTCCAACCCAACCGGTCACGGCACGGATGACGCGTGGATCGCGGGCAGCCTTGAGTATGACGCTACGGCGGGCGACGGGTCCTACTTTTTTGACAGGATAATAATCGCCGGCCGTGATGACGTTGAACCCGAAGGCACCATAACAGTCGTCAATCCCAACGGTACCGCCGAAACGCGCCGCCCGGATGGAACCGTAGTCACCGGGAATCCTTTTGGGGATGATCGCGTCACCTATTCGCGCCGCTGGGTCATTATGTCGAGTAACGAAGAGAATCCCGCTGACCGCCGGCTCACGATGGCCGTTCGAGTCAAAAGCGAAAATCCACCTGCCGGCAAGATGCCCGAGTTGGTCGATTTGTACACCGTGATGACGAATCAATAACCGTTGCCAACAAAGCGATGGGGCGTGGAGAAAAGAACCGATGAAGACACAAGCCATAATGGAGACCTCGTGTCATACGTCACAAACGGTCCGGACGTCGCCGGGTCAGCGCGGGTTCACGATGGCCGAACTGATGATCGCGATGGCGGTGTTCACCGTGATCATCGGGGCGGTAGTCATGCTGTTCAGTAAGAGCCAGACCATCTTTCGCACCGAACAGGGCGTGTCGGAGATGGACCAGAACGCGCGGCTGCTGATGGATTTTCTCACGCGAGACATTCAGCAATCGAAAGAGAATGCTCTTGGCCTCGGTTCCAGGTTCCGCTCGATTTATTCCTACAACGGGCCCGAAGGAAAGACAGATGAGATTACGATTGTGTCTTCGGACACGGACTCGAAGATGCCAATCTCGGCGCTTCCGATGATCGCGGCGTCGACCAGGGATTTCTCGGTTGTAGATCGTTATGTCGAGATCCTGCCAAACGGAGCCTCGAGAGCCGATCTGTTTTCAATCGCGCGCGCCTTTCTGCCGAACGAGGAATTCATAGTCAGTGCCCCGCGCGCGGACGGCTCACTTCAGTTTGATTTTCTCAGGGTCAAGACCGCACAGGTCACACCAGATGGCGCGATCGGCATAAGCTTCGATCCGGTCGAGCATCGCGGCGTCGAGCCCGAGGTTCCGTTTGGCGGAACCTACGAAGGCGGGGCGTTCACGCTCAGACCCACCTCGATCAAACGCTACTTCGTCGATCGCAAGACCGATCGCGAGCACCCGACTTTCTCGCTTGCGGTGAACGACGGCGAAGCGATTCCAATCGCGCGTAACGTCGTAGCTTTTCAACTCAGATATCTTGAAGTGCGAGACGGTGAAGTCGAGGGCCAATGGGTCAAGCAGCAAAACATTTCGCGTCACTACAAAGTCACTGCCGTCGAAGTGACAATGACAGCGCGCACTGAAATCAAAAGCGACCAGCAAGCTGAACGGTTGGTCACGCTCGCAAGCGTGATTCGTCCGCGGCTGGTTCCCGGTGGTGATTTTGGATCATCGCCTGGCGGAGGCGGGCCGGGCTCTCCGGGTCTGCCGGGTGACGGACCCGGTGGAAGCGGTGGACCGGGCGGCGGCGGAAGCGGTGGCGACGGTCCGGGAGGCAATGGCACGGGCGGAGGGCCAGGTGGCTACGGCGCAGGTGGAAGCGGCGGCGGATATGGGGCCGGAGGCAATCGCGGCGGCCAGGGTGGCGCCGGTGATGATTTCGGCTACAAGCACGAGACGCGGCGAATCGGTAAGCAGCCGAGGCTCGGCGAACGATTGAATCCGCGGCCCTAAGCAGCCGCGGTGTTAAGGCAAGACGCAACTCAGGGAGGAGATGCGATGCTGAAGAGAGGGACTTGTTACAAAGATGGTCTGAAGCGGCGATTGATGGCGGCGGATGATGAACACGGAATGGCATTGATCGGCGTGCTGCTGATCATGTCGCTGCTGTTGATGCTCGCGCTCGCGGTGACGTTCACTTCCTTATCGGATAAGTCCATAACTTCGAATTTCAAGAATCTGACCAGCGGCTTCTACGCCGCCGAAGCCGGAGTCAACAATCTGCATCGCCTGCTTCGCAACGATAAGTTTGTAACTGCGTCGCTGCCCGACCCTCCACGAGTGACACCGGGTCAGCCGACTCTCAATCCCAAAGATTTTATCCAGGCCGCCGAGCAGGCTTTCAACAAAACCGAATCTTTCCCAAACAACGCGGCGTATCGCACGAAGATCAAAATCAAGGATGTTCAGATGCCGTATCCCGTCGGTGATGTTGATCCCTCTCACTCCGGGAGCCGCATAAAGCTGATCAGCCCGCTGTATCCGCAACTCGGCCAGGTCGAACCTTACTCCGTGTTCTATCAACTGGAGTCCGTGGGTGAAGGCATCTCGGGGCTGAACGGCGCCGTCACGCTCGTCGAAGAAGGTGTGATCAACTTCAAGCTGCTGGTTAAAGCGTCAGGCGGCGGCATACGCATCGGAAGCTTCTCTGAGTTTGCTCTCTTCCTCGATCATTTCGATCCATACAATCCCGAAGGGCCGTTCGTCTATCAGGGGCTCGGACCGGGAGACCGGTTTGCCGGCCGTGTGCATACGAATGAGCGATTCGGATTCTGGACAGTGGCCGACGGATCGGACCCGCCAGGGTTCAGCGGTCATGTGACTCAGGTGTACCAGACCGCAAGCTACTATCGACACGCCGGCGGTTTTCCTCCGCCTCCAGTCGACGCGGACTCGGACATAATCGACGGCGTGCTGGTCGCGCCAAAGTTTCGCGCGGGGTTTGACCGCGGAGTCGCGCCGGTTCCGCCTGTCGGCAACGCATTCGATCAGGCTCGAGCGGTACTCGACGGAGGCTACGCGTTGTCGGCAGGTCCGCCGACTGACGGTGAGCTTCATTCCGCACTGCGCGCAGCGGGTGATCTCGGGACCGCGTTAGATGAGCCAAAGGATCCAAGCTCGACGACGCCGACATTGGGCCCCGGCGTTTATCTTCCGTCCGACGGCGAGACTTTTTCGGGAAGCGGCTTCTACATAATGGGGCAGGTTGACGAACTGGTGTTGAAGGCCGACCCATCCGGCAACCGCCAAATAATCAAAGTCACACAGGGCAAACAGACGACGACGATTGTGATCGACATCGATGCGGGCACGACTACGATTGATGCGGGCAACGGCACTCGCACGCTGCGAGGCGTTCCAAAGGACCGTTCGATTGTGGAAAAGGGAAATCGTTCGGCCGCGTCGCTCTTTATTCACGGCGATGTGAATTCGTTTCACGGGCCCGGCCGCGATGGCGACGGCCAGCCGATACCCGCGATCGATTCCAACTTTGCGGTGACGGTTACAGCCGGTGGTTTCGCGACGGGCGATGCCAGGCATCCAGTACAGGGTGGAAGCGTTACGCTCACCGGCGACCTGACATACGAAACTCCGGTGGTTGATCCGGCTGGCAATCCCATCAACCCTGATGCGAAGAATGTGCTCGGTATTTTTGCTTCTGGTGGCAACATTTTTATCCCGGGAGACGGAACCGCGCCCGACAACCTTACGGTGCACGCTTCGATGGCGGCATTCGAGCTGAAGGGCGACGATGGAAATCCGATTATGGGACCGAACGGCCGGCCGTTTGGAGGAAGAATTCGATCAGACGTGTTGAATTATTCCGGCAGGCCTTACCGCGGCAACTTCAATCTGGTTGGCGGAATGCAATCAACCAACTACGACAACCTCGGAGTGTACGACGGCCAGTTTCACGGTTACATGTATAAAGGCAAATGGGACCCGCGTTACGATCAAGGACAGTCGCCGCCGTTCTATCCGGGCTACGCGGTTGATAGCGGTGGTCCAACCGGACCTCCATCGGTGAAGGCTCAAACGAATACTCCGATTGTCTTGTCTTACAAGCGGGTGTACTACGGGACGGCGGATTCTGTGGCGGGGCGCTGAGTTAGGCGATCAAGGTTCGTCCGGTTTGTCTGTGGGCGGAAGCGTGGTGTCCTCGGGTGGGATCGTTGTTTCTTCGTCATCCACTAAACTATGGTCCACGTGTAAAGGCAGCTCCGGGTCTCGCTCGATAGTTTCAGCTCCGAATCTTTCCTGGTTCGCTTCATCAGCTAGCGGCAGCGTAGTTCGCTGATCCGGCGCATGCTCGGACGCGCCCAATCGGCCGCCACTCACGCGGGCGATCATCACCGTGATGTTGTCTTCGCCGCCGCGCTCGTTCGCCATTCGAATCAAACCGTCGCACGCATTCTCGAATGAATCAGTTTCGGAGAGCACCGTCTTGATCTCGTCGGGTCGCACCTTGTTTGACAGACCATCACTGCACAGCACAACCGTGTCGTTGTCGCAAAGCGTCAATCGATCGATCACAACGTTGATGTTTGGCGATGCGCCCAGCGCCTGCAGTATCACGTTTCTATAACTGTGACGCTCGGCCTCTTCGGCAGTTATGTGGCCGGCCTCAACGAGTTGCCCGACCAGCGATTGATCGCGAGTTATTTGTTCGATCGCGTTGCCGCGAATCATGTAGGCACGGCTGTCTCCAACCTGGCCAAAGAAGGCGGAGCCACCCGACAGGCCGAGCGCAGTGAACGTGGCGCCCATCCCTGAATACTCGGCGCGCTTGAGGCTCATCTGATAGATGTAAAGATTCGCAAGCTCGATCGACAAACGCAGCCGCTCGTGAAACGGAAATCTGGAATATGCCGGGCTGGCCTGTAGCTCGAGCATGCGGTCCCGCACGCATTCGACCGCGAGGCGGCTCGCGACTTCGCCAGCCAAAGCCCCACCCATTCCGTCGGTTACCGCCACAAGCGATCCGTAGTGACTCTGGTTAAAGCGCGTCAGGTTCTCAGGCGCCTTTGTTTCTCCCGTGCCGGGCTTCCAGGTGTCGGCCGTCGAAAGATTCAGAACAAGGAAATTGTCCTCGTTGCCGGGGCGCACGCTGCCCACGTCGCTCTTCGCGTATACCGAAATGTTGAATCCGATCTCTTCAGCCATAGACAGTTTGGAGGGCCTGTTCAAACGACGCAGCCAGCAAAAACCCGCGTGCTATGTCAGACAATGCCGCTTCGGGTTTGCGTGATTATGATTGATCTCCAGCTTAATCGCAAACGCATGGAGTTCAGGCTTTAGCCGGCTCTTCCAAATCTACGAATCAGAAATCAATGCGCAGGCTAGAGCCTGAACTCTATGCATTCACGCAATCGTACTCAGCGCCTGATCCAGGTCCGCGATTATGTCTTCAACGTCTTCGATTCCCACCGACACGCGAACCAATCCGTCGGTGATTCCCAAACGAGCGCGCTCTGTCTCGGGAACCGACGCATGAGTCATCGTCGCCGGATGCGAGATCAGCGATTCGACGCCTCCGAGCGACTCCCCGAGCGTGCAGACTCGCACCGCTTCGAGCACGCGTTTTGCATTCTCGAGCGATCCGGTCTCGAACGAAATCATTCCCCCGAACCCCGACATCTGGCGCGAGGCCAGCTCGTGTTGCGGATGTGATTTCAAACCCGGATAGTAAACCTTTTTTATGCTCGGGTGCTCGGAGAGAAACTGCGCGACGATTCGGCCGTTCTCATCGTGCTGTCTCATTCGCACCGCAAGCGTCTTGGTTCCGCGCATCACCAACCACGCATCCATCGGCGAGATGATCGCGCCCGCCGCGTTTTGTATGAACGCCATCGCGCGAATGTCTTCTTCATCGTTGAGGATCACTGCGCCGCCGACGCTGTCACTGTGGCCGTTCAAATACTTGGTCGTCGAGTGCACCACGATGTCCGCGCCCAATTCGAGCGGGCGCTGAAAGTATGGACTCATGAAAGTGTTGTCCACGACCAGCCTGAGTCCGCGCCGCCGGGTAATCTCGGACACCGCTCGAATATCAACCAGCGACATCACCGGATTCGTCGGAGTTTCTACAAAGACCATCCGAGTCTCGGCTCTGGTTGCTTCCTCGACGTTCTGAGGTTCGCGCGCATCAACATAGCTGAACTCGACCCCGAACTTCCTCAGAACCTTGTCAAACAAACGAAACGTTCCGCCGTAGGTGTTATCGCTCACGATAACGTGATCGCCCGCCTGAAGCAGGGTCATCACCGCATTCGTCGCCGCCATCCCGGAAGCAAACGCGAAGCATGCTTTTCCGCCTTCGAGCGCCGCCAGATTCTGTTCGAGCGCCGAACGCGTCGGATTCTGAGTCCGCGCGTATTCAAAGCCTTTGTGTTTGCCCAGTCCTTCCTGGGCATAAGTTGAAGTTTGGTAGATCGGAACGGTTACCGCGCCCGTCGTTGGATCCGGCTCCTGCCCGGCGTGAATCGCCTTGGTTGAGAACTTCATTGTCGGTCTCCAGTCGCTTTGATTAGTTTGTTAATCTAGCATTTTCTGATGGCTTTCGCATGGGCTCCGTTGAAGCCTCGTCAGGTTGATTGTTATAGTCGAAGCGTGGCGACAAATCGAAATTGTTCAGTCGAACAGAGGAGATGTGATGGATCAACGGGACAAGGATCGGTTGCTGTGCAACCTCAAATCGCTGCCGAATGAACTGGATGATTTGCTCAAGGACCTGGACGAAGAGACGCTGAGATGGCGGCCTATTCCAAACAAGTGGTCGATAAAAGAAATAATGTGTCACCTTCGCGATATGGAACGGCTGGCTTATCTGGCTCGCTATAGACGAATCCTCAGTGAAGATAATCCGAGTTTGGCCAACGTCGACCAGGATCGATTGGCCGCTGAAACGGATTACATCAACCAGGACGCGAAAGCTGCCCTCGACGAGTTCAAGCGATTAAGATGGGAGACGATTCAGACGCTCGCGAGCGCCCCAGTTGAAGCCTGGTCGCGCTCGGGCATCCACGGAACCGACGGCCCGATGACGGTTGAGCAACTGTTGATTCGGCAAATCAAAGGCAACGACCTGAATCACCTCGTCCAGATTAAAGACATCGTGCGATTGAAAATGCCGTGGTAGCGATTAGAAGCGGGCGTTCAGAGTACCGACTTTAGTCGGGTAGTCGTACTCGCCACGTCGACATTTGACGAAGATCGATATTACGAATGTCTCCGATCTTGAGGGCACTACCCGACTAAAGTCGGTACTCTGAACGCCCGCATCGGACTATTTCTTGACCCTTGGCAAAATGGCGGTGTAGTATCGCCGCAGGCTGGGGGCTTCTGCAAAGTTAGTGATTGACTTGCTAATTTTTTACCAACGCTAACGAAAAGGGAGCTTGAAATGCTGGCAGGCGCGATGCCCCACATTGATCGGGGATGTCAAATGCCAGCGGCTTGGGCGCCCACCTGTTATAGACAGGTTCAAAATTGGTAAGTCGCACGGCTGCGCGGTTGCCCCCATGCAGTTTTACTGAAGCTGCCAACGTCCCGGCTTTGACCATCAACCGGATTCCCTCATAATTGCATCGAGGCATAATCAAACATGGCATTTTGGAAACGTAAGAAGGAACCCGAATTCATATCCCTCGGACTCAACCGCGCGGCCACTGCCGAGGAAGAAGCGATCGCTGCAAAGCGAGACGAAGGCCCGGAGCCCGAGTTCTACGAGAAGTTCGCTGAAGCCGTCGCATCGACCCGCGAGAACCTCGCGGAGCGAATCGATTCGGTGCTGGGCGGCCGCCGCGAGATCGACCAGACCGTGCTCGATGAGCTCGAAGAAGCACTGATCGGCGCGGATATCGGAGCGCAGACTTCGCTCGCGATAATCGAGAAGGCGCGCCAGCAAGTCAATCGCAAACAACTGAGCGACGTCGACGAGCTGAAGCGGCTCATCAAATCCGAATTGACCGAGATACTCGACGCGGCTGAGCGCAATCGCCGGCAGGGAACCGTTGCTTCCGAAACTGAAATCGCCCCCGGCATCCGGCCTTACATTCTGATGATCGTCGGCGTGAACGGTGTGGGCAAGACTACGACGATCGGCAAACTCGCTCATCGCATAAAGAGCGAAGGCAACGAAGTCTTGATCTGCGCGGCCGACACTTTCCGCGCGGCGGCGAACGATCAGCTCGCGATTTGGGCTGAGCGTTCGGGCGTGCCTCTGATTCAACAAAAGCCCGGCACTGATCCTTCAGCGGTGTTATTCGATTCGATACGCGCGGCGAAGGCTCGCAACGCGGATGTGTTGATCATCGACACTGCGGGCCGGCTGCACACCAAGACGAACCTGATGCAGGAACTCGAGAAGATGCGCCGCGTCGCGGGCCGCGAAGTCGAAGGCGCGCCTCACGAGGTGTTGCTGATTATGGACGCGGTGACCGGACAGAACGGCTTGGAGCAAGCGCGCCAGTTTACGAAAGCTGTTCCGGTGACTGGTCTCGTGCTGACTAAGCTGGATGGTACGGCGAAGGGTGGCATCGTCATCGCGATTGCGAAGGAGTTGGGGATTCCGATTCGGTATGTCGGCGTCGGAGAGCAGATGAATGATCTGATTGAGTTCTCGCCTGAGGCTTATGTGAATGGGTTGTTCGGTTAAACAGTCCTCAGCACCGGCGAGTGCTCTTATGGTGTTTGCCAGACTGAGATGAAATCACGAGTAGCGTGGATTAGTCGCAGGACATAAACCTTGCTTGGGCCATCGATCTTATAAACCAGCCGATAGCTCCTCACAAACAGCTCTCTGATGTCCGGGTCGGCAACTTCCGGTACGACTCTTCCCCGTTCCGCGAAGCGCCTTAGAGAACGTGCGGCTCCACGAGCCTCACGGACAAAGGCTGCGGCGTAAAACTTGGAATCCCGACCGATAAATTGTGCAATTTCATCCAAGTCCAGCGAAGCTGCCTCGGTCCACGTTATGGTTCGAGCCATTTTTCCATCCGGCGCTCCGCCTCCTCCTCCGTCAGCACTCTACCTTCTTCGACATCCTTGAGCCCCCCATTGATCTGCTGCCTCACGTAGATATGGTATTGAATGTCCTCCAGCGTCGCATCGTCGGGGATCACCTCCAGGATTTGCCGAACCTCCTCTTTCGCGGTACTCATAAACCAAAACTCCGTTATTGCGATTAATCGCGGACGGTTCATGGTATACCTGCGGCAGTATCATAATTCAAGTCACGATCAATCCGAGATGTTGATTGTCGACATCCTGGAGCCGGCTATTGCGTGCCATTTCGCATCGCTCTCAATCGCCGTTCGCCCAGCGGGGCATCATCAATGTCGATCTTAAAGCTCGCCTTCATCTCTTTCCAGAACCCGGGCTGATATCTCAGATTGATCAGCGCGATGACGATCATCGCCAGCAACGCGCCGGTCCCCGCCATCGTCATGTCTTTTTGCGCATCCCACACATCGCCTTGCGATCCCAGGAACGCGAGTCCCGCTGCCGGATCAACATTCGCCGCAGCAAGCCACTCGATTATTTCGTAGACCGCCGAGAACGCCAGCGTCACGTCGAACGGCAGATAGTAACCCCAGAAGCCTTTTACTCGCGTCACCCGTAGAAAGATTTCTCGAATCGGATACGCCAACAGGAACCCAAACGAGAAATGCACGAGCCGGTCATACATGTTTCGACTCGCGCCAAGCCAATGCTGCAACGTATCGCCAAACGGAACCTCAGCGTAGGTGTAGTGCGAGCCGATCACGTGGAGAATCATGAACAGCGTGATCAGCGTGTACGAGACATCTGACAGTTTGAAATACCTGCCGGTCACGATGATGATCGGAACGAAGATGAATACAAGATAGTTTTCAAGCAACCAGTCGTGACGATATGACGGATTGATCGCGGCCCACACCCATACCGCGACGAAGACGAGAAGCAGCACCTTCAAGTATCTGGTCATAGGTAGTCCTCTTGAAAGACTGATGGGTTTCTCAGTCCGGTTTCCAACTGATGATACAGAGTTTGGGCCGCCTGCAAATCAGGCAAGTACTTCGACGGTCTCGATATTATTCGCGTTCTCTTCTTGAGAATACTCTCGCGCTTCAACGATCATTCGCATTCCGAATTTCGGCCGCAAGGTGATCATCGGTTTCGGCTCGACCACGTGGCCTGGCTCGAGTCGCATCTTCCATCGCTGTGCGATTGTCGCGATCAGCAGAACTCCTTCCATCCAGGCGAACTGCTCGCCTATGCATACGCGAGGACCGCCGCCGAACGGGAAATAAGAGAATTTCGGCCGAGACTCTCGTTCGATCGACGTCCATCTCTCAGGATCAAATCTGAACGGGTCGGGAAAGTATCGCGCGTCGTGATGCATGACCCACGGGCTCATCAACACAATCGAATTTGCGGGAATGACGAAGCCGCCGACTTGATAGTCGCTCAGCGCTCGGCGACCCATCGTCCACGCCGGTGGGTAGAGTCTCATCGATTCGGCGAGCACCATCTCGGTGTAGCGAAGCTTCGCGACGTCATCCGCGGCCGGAATCGCACCCGCCAGCACTTCGTCTAGCTCATCGTGCAACTTCGCTTCGACATCGGGATGTTGGGAAAGCAAGTACCACGTCCACGTGAGCGCATTCGCAGTCGTTTCGTGTCCGGCGACAAAAAGAGTCATCGCTTCATCGCGCAACTGCGCGTCAGTCATGCTCCCGCCATCGCCCTCTTCGTCCTGCGCCATCAGGAGCATCGAAAGCAAATCGCCGCGATCAACGCCCGAAGCGCGATGCTCGTTGATGATTCGATAAATCGTTGCATCAAGCCGCTGCTTCGCCTTGAGCCATCGCAGATTACTTGGAAGCGGAAGCTTGTCGAGAAGCGCGGCCAGCGGATTCGTTATGCGTTCGAACAACTGCATCACCTGAGTCAGCGCCGCGCCGATCTCGGACGCTTCTGATTCAACGTCCGCGTCGAACAGAGTCTTGCCGACTATGCCCAGCGTCAGCCTCATCATCTCTTGAGAGATGTCCAGCGTCTCGTCCGCGCGCCAACGCTGGCGAGTCTTCACCGCGTATTCGGTCATCACCTCGGCATAAGCGTTTATTCGCTGGCGATGAAATGCCGGTTGCGCGAGCCGTCGCTGGCGCCGGTGAAACTCGCCTTCGCTTGTGAGCAGCGATTCGCCGAGGAACTTCTTGGCCATCTCCAGTCCGCGGCTCTTTACGAAGTTTCGATTGTTGGTGACAAGTACATCGCGGATGTAGTCAGGATGATTGAGTAGATAGATTTGTTGAGGTCCCATTTTGAAACGAACCACATCTCCGCGTTTGGCAAGGGCGTCAAGAAACGTAAGCGGGTCACGCCTGAACTCGATGAGATGACCGACGAATGGTTTGCCTGTTGAGCTGGGTGGATCGGTGACTGTTTGCATGATTGGCGTGATCATTATGCACGCTGCTCGGGGATCATAGCCACTAGCTTGCGAAGCGTTCCTCGACCGTCAATGCGAACACGACCGCGCCAATGATTCCTACTACTCCGGCAATCACGAAAGGGGTTTGAGGCGCGAGCTTCCATAGTAAGCCTCCGATTGCCGCGGCCGGCGAGATCGACAGGCTTCGTATCAAGTAGTAAAGACCTACCGTTCGCGCTCGCAGATGAGGCTCGGCGAAATCCACGATCATCGCTTTGCGTGACGGCTCACCGATTTCTCTCAACCCGCCAATAACAAACGCGCCGGCGAGTGACGCAAACCCCGAAGACATCACGATGGCAACGGGAAAGAGCGCAAAGCAAATAAACGTCGCGATGACGAACGGCTTTCGTCCGAACCGATCCGCCAACTTCGCAGCCGGATAGTAAACCACGATCGACGTGGCCAGTTGGATTGCAACCAGCACTCCGTATTGGGCGACGCTCACGTCGAGGACGTTTGTCACATATAGAATGATCAGAACGTCGGGCAAGCCTTCGCACATTCGGATGATGATGTCCGAGATCAACAGCCGCTTGAGCACTCCGTGAAAGCTTCGCCAAACGCCTCGGATGTTCGCAGGTTCTCCCGGGACAATCGGAATGTTGATGATTCGAACTATCAGTAAGGTGATCGCCGCCAGAATGAGAGTGATAATCAGGCCTTTCCTCACGCCGGACCTGATACCGAGAGCGGCGATCATTGAGCCTCCGATCATCGGAGCGACAGCCATCGGCACGCGCTTGATCAGGGATTGAAAAGTGAATCCCATTGCCCGTTTGTGCTTCGGCAGCGCGTCGCCGACGACGGAAAAGATCGCCGGCGAAGCCATGCTTGCCCATCCCATCGCGAACACCAGCCCCAAAAACACAAACGGCCATGACGGCGCGAGCAGGTAGATCAAGTAGCCAATTGAAGCGATTGCGATGAACGCGAAAAACGCGCGGCGGCGGCCGACTCGATCCGCGAGCCAACCACCGGGGTATTGATAGATCGCGTCGAGAAAATCTTTGAGCGTTCCGAATAAACCGATGACCGCGGTTCCGGCGCCAAGCGATTCAAGATACTTTGGAAGGAACTTCTTCCAAAGCTCTTCTCCAAACCCGAGGAGAAACATGGCCGCGGAAGCGGACGCGACATTGCGCTCGAGTGCGAGTGCTTCGCGAATCTCTACATTAAGCGGAGTCTTAGCCACAGAGTCGGCTCATTCATACCGTAACGCAACGAGTGGATCTACTTTCGTCGCCCGCCTTGCCGGTATCCAACACGCAACCAAGGCAACAGCCGTCAACAGCACCGCGATCACGGCAAACGTCAGGGGGTCAGTTGCGTTTACACCGAACAGCAGGCTCGACATCAGCCGCGTAAGCGCGAGCGCAGCCGCCAGTCCCAGGCCAACGCCGATGAGAGCCAATCTCATGCCCTGGCCGATCACCAGGCGCAGCATGTCGCGAGGGTTGCCGCCCAGCGCCATGCGTATGCCGATCTCGCGCGTGCGCTGGGTGATCGTGTATGAGACCACTCCGTAGAGTCCGGCAGCGGCCAGCACTAGCGCCGCTCCGGCAAACGTGGTCAGCAACAGCAGGTTGAACCGGCGTGACGCGACAGATGCAGCCAGAAACTCCGCCATTGTCTTGACGTTCGAAGCGGGTACTTCCGGGTCCACCGATTGCAACTCGCGCCGAACTGATTCGGTAAGCATTCGCGGATCGGCCGCGCTTCGCACCACGATGCTCAAATTGGCGGCGAGCGTAGAAAACATGCTCTGTGGAATCTGATGAAGGGGCGCGTAGAGCGTGGCGGTCGCCTCCTCGTTCAGCCTACTGTGCTTGACATTACCGCAGACACCCACGACCTCAAACTCGTGCGGTTTGTCACCGTTGCCAAAGTCCAGGCGCAAATGGCTACCGATCGGACTTTCATTCCGCCAGTTGCGGCGCGCCAACGCCTCGTCAATGACAACAACCGGGGCGCCCGTCTCGTCGTCATGTTCGTTGAGGTCGCGCCCCTCTATGATGGGAATCTTCATCGTTTGAAGATAGGCCGGACTGACCCAGCGGCTTTGCGCCGCCGGCGTCTCGGTCGGCGACAGTGGCGGTCGATCGGAGATAGTGAATTCCGTCCGTGAGATCATCCCGCTTAGCGGAAGCACATTGGCCGCTCCGACTCCATCGACGCCGGGCAACGCGGACAAGCGTGCCCCGAGTCTGTCATACAACGATCCGATCTGTTCAGTGCGTGAATACTTCGCCGCGGGAAGCGAAAGACGAACTGCCAGCAGGTTACCCGGCTCAAATCCTGGACTGACGCTTTGCAGGCGCATGAAGCTAGTAATGAGCAGGCCTGCGCCGACGAGCAGGATCAGCGAGAGCGCGACTTCGAGGACTACCAGTGCATCGCGCAGGCGACTCGACGATCCGCCGGAACTGCCGCGACCGCCTCCCATCAATTCGACTTGGAGGCCGGTCTTCGTCGTCTGCAAAGCCGGCCCCAGGCCAAAGACTATCCCGGCGAGCACTGAGATTGTGAGTGAGAAGAGCAGCACCCGGCCGTCCACGAGGACCTCACCGGCGAGTAGCAAATCAGCCGGCCGGAATGCGAGCAGCAGGTCGCGGCCCAACACAGCCAGTAACACTCCCAGCGCTCCGCCCGCTACTGACAAGAGCAGGCTTTCGGTGAGCATCTGCCGCACGATCGCGAAGCGGGTCGCGCCCAGCGGCGCGTAAAGGGCGATCTCCCTTTTCCTCGCCGTCGCGCGTGCAAGCAACAGGTTGGCTAGATTGGAACAGGCGATCAGGAGCACCAATCCGACCGCTCCCAGCAGCAACCACAACGGCGTTCGATAACCACCCACAATCTCGTCGTGCAACGGCAGCACGTTCGGCGCGGTCAGCTTGGCGTTGTTGTCAGGATACTTCTCACGGAGCTGTTCAGTTATCGAAGCCATTTGGGCGCGCGCCTGCGCAAGTGTCACGCCATCTTCCAACCGCCCAAAGACGCGCAGGAAATTCGAACCGCGCTCGCGGCGTCGCGGGTCGGAGGCCAGTCGCAACGGCGCGGCGATTTCGATCTCCGCGTTCGGAATGGTGAAATGAGCCGGCAGCACGCCGGCAACTGTGTACGCCTCACCGTTAAGATTGATCGGCTGTCCGATGACTTCGCGGTTTCCACCGAAGCGGCGTTGCCACAATCCATAGCTCAGCACAACAACACGGGGCTTGCCGGGATCGTCGTCTTCGTCGATCAACAAGCGGCCGGCCGCGGCTTCGACGCCGAGCATGCGAAAAGCGTGTGCAGATAAACGCACTCCCTGCAACCGCACGGGCTCGCCGTCGCCGGTCAGGTTCGCACCCCAGTTGGCAAACGCGCCAAGCTCCACAAACGAGTGACTCCCGTCGATCGTGTCAATAAAGTTCGGAACTGAATAGAAGGCTTTGTCCCGGTCGGTGCGCGTGGCCCAGACCCAGACCAGTTGATTGGCATCGCGGTACGGCAACACCCGGAGCAACACTGCATCAACCAGACTGAAGATCGCCGTGTTCGCTCCGATGCCCAGGGCAAGCGTCAACACGGCGGCGGCGGTGAAGGCGGGCGCGCTTCGACACCTGCGCAAACTGAATCGCAAATCACGTAACAAGGCTTCCATAAGCACCTCCAATCATCTCTTTCGACTAAGCAGCAAAGGCTTCGTGCGATCCGCCCATCGTCGAAGCCCACCGCACTCATGTGCACAGTGATCCGAACGCGATGGAGTCATTTACCCCTTGCGCCTGCCTCGTTTTTTGGTTCCGGATCGACTCTTTTTTACAGCCACCTTACGCGGCCCGCTCTTGCTCACCAACTCGCTGAGCAACTTGTAAAAGCCGTCAAAGACGACATTGGTTTGCCGGATCAGCTTTCGGTCGTCTTTGAGCAGCAACGCAAGACCGCTTACCGTGGCGTCAAGTCCTGCCGCCTCGGTTCGGTTGAACTTGCGATCCTTGAGGTCGATGTCGTGAACAATCTCGGCTATGGCGCGCAAGGCAGCGTCGCCGCCCAGCCCAAAGCGTTTGAGCATAGTTTCAAAAGTGCAGTTGTCGCCCACGTGAGTCAGCTCGGCCCCGAACATGTCGAAGTGGATTCCGCCTTCCATCGGCGGGCCGTCAGCTACGAAGAAGAACCGAGGCTTTTGATCGATAAACCGTGTGATTAACCAGACGGAGGCCAGGCGATCGATATGCAGATTGCGTCGCGTGATCCATCGCCGCGCCTGGTACTCTCTCAAGTCGCTCGTGCTTAGGCCCGCCGCCTTGGTGGTGAGGCTTTGCGCCTTGTGAGCCTGAGTCGCCCGCAGCAGTTGCTGAGACTTCTGATAAGCAGATGAAGCCGCCGCGCCGGCGCGGGCGTCAAAGAAATCCAGAGCGACGACGCGCTCCAATTCACCGTGGAGCTTTTCGAGCTCGGCCTCATACCTTGCGAGTCTTCCCGGCGAGAGGTGACCGCCGCGTTTTTGTTCTCGAAGCGCCCCGGCCAACGCGTCCAGCTCAGCCGTCACGCGCGAGTAATCCTCATCGCGGGCTATCCGAAACAAACGGATGATCTCGTCGTCTGTGGCGCCTTCCACCGATCCCGCGCGGAAGACGATCGCCTCACCGCCCGAGGTTTCGATCTCCTGTTTGAGCCACTGAAAGTCCTCGTGAGTCTTTTCGTTAAAGGGCAAAACGTAGACCGAGTTCTTGACTGGCACCGAACCCAGTTGTTGGAGCTTGCGCCAGACCCGGACTCGCAAGTTAGTAGGCTTCTGAGGTAACTGGTGGACCAGCAAGATCCAGGCTCTCTCAGTTTTGTTTTCTCGTCGTCCCATTTTTGTTTCGATCAGCGGGTCTCTTCCTTTCTGTGACCACTCGCGTACTAGGCGAATGTAACGGAAAATGGAGTGTAACAACTGTTGTAGAGCAGCGCAATAGGCTGAAGGCTTCCGCGTGTTATCGTGATCCCGACTCTATGTTTGAAGTAAGGCCGCGCAGAGTCGACGGTAGGTTAAAACCGAAATGTGTATTGCATCTTTCCCGCGAGCCGCGTGTCGGTCGGGCGAAAACGAAATCCGCCGCGCTCGTCCTGAAGCCAACCTTGATTGAACACGATGAACACTTCATTCCCGGGCCTCAAGATCCAGCGCACTCGGCTTTGCCACCCGAGCTTCTTCGATTCGTTGTCGAACTCGACCAGATTGAAAAACCCAACAAACGGCGAAACGGAATAGTCCGCGCGAAAACTGAAAATCCTCGCGACGAAGTTTCCTTCCTTGAGCCGCGCAAAGGTTTGGTCCATCCCAACGCTCATTAGCAGGTGTGGAGCGACCTTGTATTGAAACGACGTCTCAAACTGGTTTGCGTGTCCCGACCAGTACGAGCCGAACCACCACTCGTTATCGAACTTCCAGCGGCGCTTCGACGCGGTGTTGAGCTCAAATCGCCAACGCGTGAATCGATAATCCCCCGGCGGCAAGACGACGCCCTTCGCGATCTCGAACGGCTCGAACAGTCTCTCGAACTGAGGCGCGTAATTAAACTCGACATGCTCTCCGGAGTTGAGCGAGTAGTTGATCGGAGCTGTGAACAATCGCCAGCTTTCGGTCTGGCCTTTGTCGAGCCGAGTGAATCGCGTGAAGAAGAATTCGTGAAACATCTGCCTTACGTTGAGGAAGTTCTTCGGGCGCGGATCGAATTCGGCCGCTATCGAAAGCTTGTTGACTCCCGCGCGAGGCACGAATCCAAGAGCAGGCGAGAAGTTTCGTTCGATGTGCCACCAATCAATTCCCAGACCCAAAAGATCATTCGGATATCGCGCGCTTAAGCCATATGATGCGTCTTTGCCCGCGACGCCTTCGTTCGAGCTCTTCAATCCAAATGCGTCGACTCCGAAGTTCTGGTCCTTGCCCAGGAATCGCGAAGTAAACAAGTGAAGGTCCGCGCCGAACGTTCTACTCGAAGCCGGGCTCGCGGGATTGCCGTCCGTATAGATGCCGCCGATGTAAGACTGCTTGAAGAAATCTCGTTTCACACGCGCGACAAAAAGATTCTTCGCGTCTATCTTTGTGCCGTCTTCGAAATCTGTTTCTCCGGTTCGCACGGCGAGGACCCCGATGCTGTAAGGCCCGCCTTTTCCTGTGAGCTTGGTGCCCGCTCGAAGTGGAACCTCATTGCCTTCGAGCAAGCCGATCCTTCGACTGAAGAACGGAATTATTTCGGGACTCGTGTTTGAAAACGAGAACACGCCGGCGTTCTCCAGAAAGAACGCGCGCTTCTCGGGAAAGAACAGAGGAAAGCGAGTCAGGTTGATCTGGCGGTTATCGACTTCGGTTTCGGCGAAGTCGGTGTTGATCGTGGTCGTCCACTTCAGACTCGGAGTGATGTTATAGAAAATGTCGACCCCGGCCTTGGCGCTGAAGTCGTTGCCCGCATCGGCGTTGTGGAGGGCCTTGCTCGAGATGAACGGCCGGATGTCCAGCCCGCGCCCTTGATTGATCTGATCGAAGCCCGCGATCTCACCCGCTTCCGATACCTGAAAGAACTTTACATCGAGCCTGGGTGAGGCCCAGCGGTCCTCTTCAATCTTTCTCTTTATCGTGCGCGAGAAGTTGAAGCCCCATACTCCATCGCCGTGCTTGAATCCGATACTCTTGAAGGGGATCTCAAACTCCGCGCTCCAACCGCGATCGAACTTGTGAGTGCGGACTACCCAGATCGCGTTCCAGTCGCGATTCAGCGTGCCGTTTTCGATGAGCAATCCGTCAACCAGCGCGCCGAGCGGATTAGTTGAGAAGTAGAAAGCGTTGCGACGGTCGTGAAAGGAATCAATTAGAATCTCGATGCGATCATCGGCTGAAAGATCGGCGTCGCGCGCCATCTGTGTCGCGACTATGCGGCCCGGCTCCGAGTCGTAACACGTCACGCCGATGTACAGGTGCGCGCTGTCGTAGAGGAGCCTGACTTCGGTTTGCTCTGTGGCCTTTTCGCCTGGGTGAGGTTCGCGCTGAAGTATTTCGCCGATCGGTGGGGCTGAAGCCCATTCAGGCTCGTCGAGAATTCCGTCAATCGTGATGCGTCCGGCTACGCGCGCGACCTCGACGCGTTTGATCTCTTGCGCGGGTGCAGTGGAAGCGCGCCCGCTCGCGACATTGGGTTGAGTCAGAGCCCAAAGCGCAAAGAGAATCGCAAGCGATCGTTTCATAGCACCTGATGCCGGGCGCGGAAGGACGTTCAAAGAAAGCCTCACTTCACAGCTTCATAAACAGCGATCTCGCTTCCTCCGTAGGTGACGTAAATGCGATGCGTCACCGGGTCAATCGCCAGGGCGTGACCGCCTCGATGCGTAGGCACGTTCTCGATAACGGTGTACTGGTCGGGTGAGTCCTGATGGATCACGGTCATCGTTGCCGAACTCCCGTTTGCGGTGTATATGCGCTGCAAGCCCGGGTCATACGCCGCGAAATCGACTCCCGAGCCAATCGGAACGGTCGCGATCACTTTGCCGCTGTCCGCATCCAACACCACGAGCTTCCCGTTCCCGCAAGCTGAGAACAACCGGCGATGCTCGGCGTCGAGCGCGAGTCCGGTCGGCTCCTCGCCCGGCGCCGTCTTGTAACGAGCAATGACCGCGGCTTTCTTTGGATCGATGACGACCACTTCGCTTGTGTCTTCGAGGTTCTGATATATGATTCCCGTCTTTGGTTCAGCTTGAACGTATTCAGACGTGCCGCCCAGAGAAATCGTCGTGCTCTTTTCTGTAGCCGGGTCGATTAGCGTGATGCCGCGCCCTTCGTGATTTGATACGCACACGAGTTTGGCGGCCGGGTTGTAGATTATCGCGTCTGGTCCGTGACCGCCGGGAATCTTGCGCAGCAGCTTGTTGGTCGCAAGATCGATCACGCCAACCGTATCCTCTCCGCGGTTGCTGGTGAAACCGAGCTTGAGTTCGGGCACAAGCGCAACACTGCACACTTTCGAGAGGCCGCCGATCGAAGTAACGACGCTGTTGGTTTCAGTATCGACCACGAAGAGTTTGTTCTCGGTTCGGTAACCGGCATACAGCCGATGCGTCTCCGGCGAGACGATCAGGTAGTCGGTGAACCCTCCGTTACCCGGCATATGAATGGTGCCGGCGAATTTGACCGACTTTGATGCCAGAGGGGCGGCGCTCTCATTCTTCTCGGGTTGAGACACTGCGGCGTCTTCGCTCGGATGAGCGTGACATGCGATCAGAAGGGCAAGCCCAACAAGCGCGGTTGCGAGCCACGGCTTCAAAGACTGCATAGTCTCTCCTCTAAATGATTCAACCCGATATCGCGCGGGCCGCGGCGTAAACAACGCCCGCGGCCATCGCGCCCACTGCGACATAGGCAACGTCTGCCTTTAGAAGCACGATAGTCAGAAACGCCACGACGGCGATCAATATCATGGGCAAGCTTGCCAGTGCTTCGGGCGCGAGATCGAGCGACACAACCAGGATCACGCCAACCACCGCGGCGCTGACGCCCGAAAGGAACGATTGAACCGGGCGGTTGTGACGAAGCTGCTCGACATAACGAGCGCCCACCAGAACAAACACGAACGACGGAAGAAAAACAAAGAACGTTGCGAGTGCCGCTCCCATAACGCCTCCGGCGATATAGCCTACAAACGTGCCGAATAGCATGAAGGGCCCGGGAGTGGCGACACTCAGCGCAACGCCGTCCAGTAACTGGCCGGCAGTCAGCCAGTGATAATGATCGACCGCGCCGCGCTGTATGAATACGAGGGACGCGTACGCGCCGCCGAAGCTGAATAATCCCGTCTTGAACAGAAGCCAAGCGATCTCGATCGCGCGAGAATCGGCAAAAGAGAAACCAGTCAGCAACACAAAGATCGCTGGCGTTGTCCTCATCGCCCCGCCGAGGCGCGGCAGCCCTTCTTCAATGATCAAGTTGAGGATGCCGGCTACCAACAGGATCAGCAGAAAATCTATTCCGGCAAATCTCATCGCGAGAAAAGAGCCGGCCAACAGCGCCGCCAATACAGAGTTCTTTATCGCGGCTCGCCCGAGCTTGATGATTCCGGCGGCAATGATCCCGAGCACCGCGGGCTTCAGGATGTACAGCGCATCATTGACCTGGGGCAGCGAGCCGTATGTCACGTACAGCCAACTCAGGCCGATCATTACCAGCGCGCCCGGAATGATGAAGGTGAGTCCCGCAAGAATTCCCGCGAGCAACCCTCGTTTTACATAGCCGACATAGATTGCGAGTTGCAACGCTTCGGGTCCGGGCAGCATGTGACAGAAGGCCATGATCTTCAAGAATCGGTCCTTCGAAAGCCAATTGCGCCGCTCGACCATGTGATTGAACATCATGGAGATTTGAGCGACGGGCCCGCCTATGTTTATGAAGCCGAGCATCAAGAAGTAGAGAAAGACTTG
>Ga0070705_100000261_pt1 | contig 31529 bp, 28 predicted proteins | sample KBSK5253metaG_FD_65455 | JGI IMG/M metagenome (GOLD analysis project Ga0070705, IMG submission 65455) | Corn, switchgrass and miscanthus rhizosphere microbial communities from Kellogg Biological Station, Michigan, USA - KBS K5-25-3 metaG | ecosystem: Host-associated > Plants > Roots >... | reverse complement strand
TGCGCGGCTTCGTCCAGTGCGGCGACTGCGGCGAGCCTCTCACCGCGAGCTGGTCGAGAAGCAGCACGGGCAAGAGGCATCCCTACTATCTCTGCTACAACCGCGACTGCGTTAGCGCCCGCAAATCGATTCCGCGCGACAAGCTCGAGGGCGAGTTCGCTGAGATCGTCGCCAGGCTGCAGCCGAGCGATGGCCTGGTTACCCTGGCTCACGCCATGTTCAAGGATGCATGGGACCAGCGTGTCGCCCAGGGTAAGGCGGCGCAAGCGCATTTGAGAGATCTGCTGAGCGACCTCGCCAAGCAGACTGACCGGATGCTGGCGCGCATCGTCGAGTCCGACAATCCTGCGGTCATCGCGGCTTACGAGAAGAAGATCGCCGACCTCGAAAACAAGAAGCTGATCATGAGTGAGCAACTGGAGACCGAGGGCAAGTCGCATCATGCCTTCGAGGACATGTTCGAACTCGCCCTGAGCTTCCTGTCAAACCCTTGGAAACTCTGGGTCTCAGGCGAGTATCACCTGCGCCGGACCGTACTGCGGCTGGCCTTTTCGGACCGCATCACCTATTGCCGCCAGAACGGGTTTTCGAACGTCAAAACGGCATTGCCATTCAATATCTTAAGGGGCATCAGCGGCACGAAATTGGAATTGGCGCACCGGGGAAGATTCGAACTCCCGACCCCCAGATTCGTAGTCCTATGGTCTTGAAGAATCGTGCTTCATACGGCATATGAACAGATAGCCGTAAGCTCCCATTAAACCACCACAACCAGCGATAAAACGGGCTTAGGCTGTTGCGCTCGACGGCCAGTTCATGCCACAGAGACGCACAATTATATGCCACGAATATGCCACGGCGCGCGGCGAAGCCGCTTACGGGCACAGCCCGGCGCCCATGAGGGCACGGATCGAGGGACAGACGATGGGCCGGAAAGCCACGAACACGATCGAGTTCAACTACCAACAGACCGACAAGATCGCCCGCCAGGCCAAGCGCCGGCCGCGCAGGGAGTGGCGGATCTCAGGGGTTGATGGCCTGGTGCTGGTCACACAGCCGACGGGCACGGCGACCTGGTATTACTTTTATCGGGATAAGGCGACTGGGAAGACAGAGAAGCATCGGATCGGCGAGTACGTTCCCGAGACAGAGTGGAAACGCCACCGGGAAGCCGCCAAGCGCGACCCACACGCGCCGCCGATCCTGACTCTGGCTGAGGCCCGCCGTGTCGCCGAAGAACAGCGCCATGCCGTGCAGGATGGTTCCAGCCCCGTCGCCTTGAAACGCGCTCGGGCCAACGCCATGACCTTCCGGCAGCTTGCCGAGAGGTTCCTAGAGGAGGCGCCACACTTGGCTATTAAGACCCGCCGCGCCTATCGGTACGCCTTGGAGAAGGACGCTTACCCGGCGATCGGTGCCATGCCAGCCGCCGACGTGACCCCCGATCATGTGCTTGGCGTCTGTCAGACGATCGAGGCGCGGGAGATCGTGACCCTGGTCAACGGGAAGAGGATTAAGCGCAGCCCCCGCGTGCAATCTCAACATACCAAGAGCGCGATCGGCGGAGTGTTCCGATGGGCCAAGAGCGAGGGCTTGGGCAACGTCAAGACCAACCCGGCCAGGGATGTTGCACCACGCATCGGGATTACCAAGCGCACGCGCACGCCAACAGACGACGAACTAAAGGCACTGTGGGCCGCAACTGAGGACAAGGACAGCCAGCTCTCACAGGCAATGCGGACCATCATTCAACTGGCCATCCTCACGGCACAGAGGCGCGATGAAGTAGCCGGTGCCCACAAGTCCGAACTGTCTGGCCTCGATACTGACAACCCGGTTTGGAAGATCCCAGGTGACCAGGTGCACCGTGGCCTGGTTATCAGGGGGCGCACCAAGAATGGGGTCGAACAGACGGTTTATCTCAGCAAGCAGGCTGCCGAGCTGTTCCGCAAGGCCGTCAAGTTGTCCGAGGATAAGGAGTTCGTATTTCCTGCCGACCTTAGCCGGGTCAAGATCGGTCGCACGCCCCGCACTGGACACGTCAACGGGGAAAGTGTCAGCCGGGCCATGGGCAGGCTGCGGAGCGACAATGGCCTTGCAGACCTTACGATCCACGACATGCGCCGCGCCGCGTCCACATGGCTCAAGAATCAGGGCATATCGAAGGACGTTCGGGATCTGGCGCTGAACCACCTTGGCCAGAGCGTCGATGAGCGGCATTACTCGGCAGAGGCGCGCATGGAGACGCAGGTCAAGGCCGCCTTCCAGGCTTGGGCCGATCACGTGTCCGTTTTGATCGGCCAGCCGGCGCAAGCGTCCAACGTGATCCCCATGCCTGCCAGGGCTTGAAACGCCGACCGTCCGCTCACATATCAATGTCGAACAGCCGTCTTCTGGTAGGGACGCGCTGATCAAACGGAGCCCCGAGCAACCGGCCGGACGACGGTCACGCTCGGGGCTTTTTAATTGTGTCGATTTTGTGGACGTTGCGTTGTTGGGATGCTACCCATGCTTGTGGGCAAGTGTGTGTGGGAGGACAATCATGCCACAACGCATCGATGACGCGCGTCAGTGGCGTACGCGGGCGGAAGAAGCCCGTGATCTGGCGGAACAGCTGACCAAGCCTGAGGCCAAGCGGATCATGCTCGGGATCGCTGTCAGCTACGTTGCCCTCGCGCATATGGCCGACGAGCGCGACCGGGGCAGGCGCAGGGTTGAGAGGGGCGGCTAGGCTGCGCGCCCGTTTCCGATTCTGTGCTTTGAACAGAACACCGCCACGGCGGTCGTGCTCAGTCTGTCCGGCCTAAGAACGTTTGCGCTTCCGAGTCCGAGCACGATGGTGGCCAGCTCCGATCTGGCCGACTCAACCGCTGCGGGCTCAGTGCCGATCATCGGCGCGATCTCGTTCCAGGCGTCGTCGTACGCCGCGAAGATCTTCCTAAGATCGTCAGGGCCGAACGAAGTGGCCCGCGCTGTCTCGCGAGGTTGCATGACACATCCCCATTCCCGAATTGGTAACCCTACGAATGGCTTAGGGGAACAGAGGCGTCTATCAGGTGAAACCCTGAGGGCGCTGAGGGAAGAGCAACGGCCGAGTCTCAGCCATGGCACGTCCTGACGCCAAAAAAAGCGCCAGCAGCCCCACACACTGCCGGCGCAGTTGGGCCGGGAACAGGATGGACCCCGGCCGGGCTCTGTGTCTGATCAGTCGGCTCGGGCACCGCGTTTCAGGTCTGCCAGGATGCCGTCCTTGGGCTCGTTGGCGTTGGGTGGATCAGCCTTGTCGGCGATGAACCGGCAGACTTGAGCTAGCCGCTGGCGTTCGGCCGGCGGCATGGTGGCGAACGCGTCTGGCTCACGTCGTAGGGCTTCGATCAATCCGGCGATCTTGTTGACGACGGTCATGGCGGCGGGATCCCCTACGCGTGTCCATTCGCATCCGATACGCATGCAATGACTCACCACGTTCCATGAACAGATGCAAGCGCCTTAGATCGTGGCCGCTAGCATCCGACCATGGCCGAGAAGCGCACAGTCACACTGCACATCCGGATCGAGGAAGCCTTGGCGGACGCCTTGAAGGCCATGGCCGATGCTGACGAGCGGAAGATCTCGCCTTATGTAGCCAGGGTGCTCCGCCGGCATGTCGAGACGGACGGGCCGGCAGTCGGGGTGACGCTAAAGGTGCCGCCGGCCAGCAAGAGGCGGTAGAGGCGAGGCGGCGTCCAACGGTCAGCGGCAAACAGACGATCGCCAACAGACGCTGTGCAGAACCCGCCACCCTGCCTTGACCCGCCAGCGGTGGCATGCTCCAAGCCGCGCCGTGGCATCAGCGAGTGCGGGTCGTCCGGCCTCAGGTGCAGAGCGTGCCACTGGCTCCGCGAGCCCATGAGACACAGGCGCTGTGTGTTTTTTGGGCGATGAAGGCGGGAAGCCGTGTTCTGCTGGCGGTGGGACGGCCGGCGGCTCGCAGCCATTCCGACAGACTGCCATCAACAGAACCGCGCATCCGCAATGAAGCCACATCAATCGGCGCTCGCCCTCGTGATGGGCGTGTTCATTCTAGTGCTCGGCGCCTTCACGGTGCTGAGGGCCGTCCGTTCAGGCATCGACGCGCTGAGAGACACCGGCTCGATTTTGGAGCTGGCCGTCAAGACATGGGCCGAGGCGCCATTCTGGGCTGTTGCGGTGATTGTCGTCGGCCTGGGCAATCTGTTCTCGATATGGGTCTGGCCGTGGCTCCAACAGCAGATCGACGACAAGTCGAACGCAAGAACTAAGGCGATCGAACGGGCGCGGGTTCTGACGATGCTATTTGAGAGTGGCCAAGACTTGTTGGCTGAGGAGGTCACACAGGAACAAGTGCCAGACTGGATACGCCGGACGGAGAAGTGGGAAGTAGTCACGCTCAAATATCTAGCGACCGCATACTCCCAGCAGGACGCGTCGGCGTTCAAGTATGTCCATTATAATCCGTCAACTGGATTCCCACGTGCGGCCAACGATGCTCACAAGGAGAAGTTCCTGCAGAACACGGTCCGCTGCGAAACGCTCAAGGCTATCCTGCAAAAGGACTCCGAGGCTTGGGAGCCGGTCAACTCCCAACAGCGCAAGGTGGTGGTCCGGTACTTGACCACCCTGGAGGCGAAGCTCTTTCCGCCGAATGAAGACAAAGCGCCGTAGGAAGAATGCCGCGGGAAACGCACCGCGGCTACCGCCTTCGCCGTAGCGCCGTCTTCGGCGTCATGGGACTACATCCCGGCAAACGCCATTACGGCGGGCCAGATCGTGTCCCGCACGTAGGGCCACCAGTAGTCCTTCGTGAAGATCCCGACGAGCGTCGTCACGACACCAGATACGACCAGAGGTGTAACGTGGCCAAAAACACCAGCGACCGCGCGAACGAGGTGCACGCGTACTTCCACGCTGATAATCTTGTCCGGCAGCGATGATGTGGTCGGCAAGCCGCGACTGTCCCGGATCGCCGCCGACACTTTCACGAAAAGCGCGTGCTTCCCGCGCTGACAGGGCGTCACAAGCCACATCCATCTTGCGAAGTCGCTCTGATGGAAGGCTGTACCCTTCACCAGATCGGGCTTGACCAGCTGGACTTCTTCCGACCGGGGTTCGATATCGAAAGTACCTGGCTCGCATACAAGCGACACCTTCATGGTCTCGACGATGGGAACGTGTTCCAGCTTAACGTCGCCGCGGCCGACGAACCCTTGCATGATCTCTTTCGCGATTGCCGCACCGAGACGCACCTCGACGGTCTCTTGGACCCCGACCCACATCTGGTTGGGGATCTGATAAACGAGCCGGCCAGCCTCGACCGCAAGGGCACCCGCGGGCGTCGATGGGTCCGGTATGTGCTCACTACTTGCCTTCAGAGAGGCGAGCACAGTGGGGAGTGCCTTCTGTTCTGGCGTGGCCGCGGGTCTTGCCAGCTTCCGCTTGAGGACGACGCCCTCTCGATTCGTGTCAGTCACAGGTGGCGGGGGTGACCACGCTACAGGCGGCAGTATCGATCCTGATGGCGGCGTTGCCCGCGCTGGCCCGGCCATGCGGAACCAACGCAGATCATCTTCACGCTCGCGGGCCAGTTGCTCCCTGGCACGCCGTTCCTCGTGATCATCGATGACATCCGGCCCAGCCCTCATCTCCATGCTCTGCACGCCATAGGCCCGCACGTTGGCTAGCAAGCGCCTCAGCTCGAACGCAGACTGGCCCAGCCCATGGGCATCCGCCCCCAGCAAGCGGTTGCCCAACCCGGTGTCCCCACCCGGTTCCCGCACCAGAATGGCCAGGGCGAGTTCGAGTGCTTGTTGCGCTTCGGCCAGCCGCCCGAGGGCAATGAACAGTTCCGCCAAGTCGATGAGCGCTTCGGCAACTTCAGGAGACCCTTCAGCGTCCCAGGCCTCCGCAGCTTGGACCAACTCCTCGGCCGCCGACACAGCCTCGGCGTACTTTCCGATCTCGCGCAGTTCCCTAACGCGGAGACGAAGCGTCTCAAAAGCATTCCGGCGCCGCTTGTACAGCGGCCGGGCCTCGGCGTGCTTCCCGGCGTTGTGCAGGTCCCCGATTTGGCGAGTAAGCTCTAGCAGGTCATCAAAATCGTTCGGTTGCGAAGCCATGAATGTACTCCCCCCTGAGCAATACGGGACGCGGCTCTAGCGCCATTCTAGTCCAATTCGGCATCCGCCGTCGTGTGGCTTGGTGGCCACCAGCGCCGGCGCTCCGCAGCCGCCCGAAACAGCAATAGGGGCCGACCCGCCATGAGCGAGCCAGCCCCAACAGACAACAGACGAAGCCAACAGACTAGCGATCACCCGGCCACGGCCAGCCGTGTCCCCACCCGGCTCGACTCTGCGGTCAACAGGCCAGCTGCCACTGCCTCCCGAACGATTTCGTGCGTCCGGCTTTTGCTCAGCCCCAGACGCTTCGCCAACTCCCGGTTGGAGGCCGACAAGTGTCCGCCTTCCCGTTGAACGAGACGGATCACGTTCCCAAGCTTACGTGTCCGGCTTTTGGCGCGCTTCCCGGTCGGCTTGCGCTTGGCCTTACCGCGTGGCTTAGACCCGTCGCCATCGGGCTTTCCCGGCGATTTGGTGTCCTGGGATGGCGTCTCTCGTCGCGCTGAAGACCGGACGCCGGGCTCTGGCACGGGCTGGACAGCCACAGGCGGCGTCTGTTGGGCCGGCGCGTGTCCGCCGTACGTTCCGCCGCTCACGGCCTGAACCAGCACGCCAGCCAACGCGCTGCCGGCCTCGATGGACAGGACGGAAAGCAAGATCAACAGATCAGACAGCTTGCCGGGCTGAACAGACCAGCCCAACATGCCCAGCACGGACGCCAGCGAGGCGGCGCCGGGGTCGGCCTTCCCCACGGCTGCGGCCGGGGGTGTGGCTGGCGTGTCGGCCACCTTGGCCAGCATGCCCTGCAACGCCGCGCGACGCTCAGCCCGGCCGATCTCGCCACGAAGCACAGCAACGCGGGCGCACAAGGTCCGGTAGCTGGCCGTTGGCCGCGTGCAGTCGCCGGCCTGGGGAGTGCCGGCCAACAGCCTGGAGATCTCGCCCTCGATCTCAGGCTTGGTTCGAGACGGCGCCAGCGTCGCCAGCTCGGCACGTGCTGCCTTCACGGCCTCCCGCCGATCGTCTCGGGCGTCCACCACGGCTTGCCGCTCGGCCACCACGTCGCCACGGCTGCCTCCGACCAGGCTCAGCTCGGAAACCAGCGAGAACGACACGGCCACGACCGCCAGCAACGCCAGCAGTGCGCCGCGCACCGGCTGCCAACGCCGTATAGCAGTCAGCGAGGCCGACAACGCCATTGGCTTGCAAACTTCGAGGGACACGGCGAACAAGACCATGACGGCAGCAAACGCCGTGCCATGGGTCAAGCCTACGCTCCAGGCATAGAAGGCCGCGAACATGGCCGACGAAAGGACAAGGCCAGCTGCGGCGATAGAGGCTAGTATCGAGACGATACCTGAGCCCCGCGGCTCAATATGTTGGGGTTGTTGGAGATTACTTGCATCGACATTTTGGCGTTGCGAACGCCAGGCGAATATGGCTCTAAGGCCCACGGGTTCGACTCCTTGTCTAGGTAAGGATTCGGATCAAGAACCCTCGTTGCCCTGGCAGGGGCGCGGGGGTTCGCTGTTTCTATGATCTGTTCGTCGAGTATTTCGTCTGTTGTCTGTTGCTCCCTCCATTGAATGCCAGATGACAACTAACGTCAGAAGATGTAACACAATCCTGGGTCGTAGACAAGATCGGCAGGCAACAGAAGAACTGTTGATCGTAACAGTATTCCTGTTGCCTCCTTAGTCTGTTGCCAGTCTGTTGGCGTTCGTCTGTTCGCCAGTTACGCGGCTGTTAGACGGGCTCTAGGTCACGCGCCATGCACGGCGCCGGCAACGCCTTGGCCCGGCCGAACGCGTCAGCGCCCCGCAGCTCGTCCAACGTCTCCTGGCTGATCGGGGTCCAGCTCGATCGCACGCCGGGGTTCTCGATCCAGCGGCGATGGTTGCCCAACAGTACGTCATCGCCATAGAGCCCTTGCAGCACCTGCAACAGGCGCTCCCGACGACTTGGGGCCATGAGATGCTGACCGATGAAGATCGCAGTGCCCTGGGTGACGACTACGGGGCGGCCGTTGCAGGTGATGACCGTTGGGAACCGGGTCAGCTGGTCGGAGATCACCTCGATCTTGCCGTGATTCGGACAGAACAGTGTCCAGAGGATCGGGTCGGGAGGTTCCTTCTCGTTGCCACGCGGGGGGCTCAATAAGGGTCGCAGCTTCACCACGGGATACACGTCAAAGCCCGAGGCGCTGTTCAGAAGGTCGTCAATGGTCTTCTTGGACATAAGGGTTCCTTTTGCTCATGATCGGCCCGAATGGTTGGAAAACGCGCGCCAGCTGGTCGGGCCATGCCAACAGGCGCGCGGTAACAGACCAGATCAGCGTGCGGGATACGGCACGCCCAACAGATCCTGGCCGATCATGCGTTCGGCCGAGTCAAAGAACCCGCGCAGCCACATCAGGTTCTGGAATGGCAGGGCTTGTCTGAGCGTGGCCGCATCCTGCCTGGTGTAGCGACGGCCATCGGCCAGGTGCCGACCCCAGTTGACGCCGAATCTGGCCACGTCGGAGAACTCGCTGGCGGTCGGTCCGAGCAACGCCACCAGGGCGTCGCGTTCCCACAGAGAGCGCCCGCTGGCGGGTGCCAGTCTTGGCGGGTCTCCGGCCAACGTCTGGAAGGCGCGCGTTGTGCCCACGCCCCCGGAGCGTTCCCAGATGCCGTTCACATTGCCGAGAATGCCCAGCACGCCGCTGCGATCGATGCCGCGGGCCAGCCACTCGCCGGTGTTTTCCTCCAGCTGACGGACGTGTCGGCGTTCCCGTTCCGGGAGCACGGCGTCGCGGGCCACCGCGTACAAGTAATGCGCCAGCATCCCCAGGCCGATCGTCACGCCAAAGCCCGTGTAGACGTTCAGAGCGTCAGCCGATAGATAGCCGTTTGCAGCCAGCCTCTGGCCGGAGAGCGTCAGCGTTCTGAGCGAATGGCTCATCATGAACGACTGGAACTGCAGGACCAGGCTGGCGATCGGGCCGGAGAAACCCAACGCGCGGTCGCCAGTACGCGGTCGGATGATGGTGCTGGCGACATCCTTGTTCAGCGCACCGGCCATGGCGCGGGCGGCTTCCTGGTCGGACCAGTCCGTGACTGTCGCCCAACGCAGGAAACCGTCATGCGTCTCAGGCTGTGCGCGCCACGCGGCGCCTATGCTGTCGATCTTGGACTCGTCCAGGCCAAGGTGACTTAGGAAGATCCGCTCGCTGTCCGGCAGGTTCGTCCATCCGCGTTCACTGGCCTCCAGGACGCGATCAACAGACGTGCGGTACGTCGCCCGCTTCATCATGTCGTTCCAGTGGACGGAAAGGTTGGCGATGCTGTAAGCGCGGGTGATGTTGTGGACGGTGCGCGTCGTGGCCGTCGAGATACCGTCCAGCGGACTGTGCAGCTCGGCCATGGCCGCGACCGACGCGTTGGAACTCCATTCGATCGCAGCACCCAGGCGTTTCGCTTCGTCCGCCACGGCCTGGCCATTCACGCCTTCGAGCCTGACCACGCGCCGGAACGAGTCAGCGACGTTCATGGCCAGCCGGCCGGGGCCTTGTCGCAGGACGATGTTGCCAACGTCAGGCAGCTGCGACAACGGCATGTTCCCCATCAGGCGCAGCACGTTGTAAAGCTTCGTGTACTGCACCAGGGATGACAGCTTGGAGTGCTCCCTGGTGTAGGCCGTGGATCGGTCTGTGTGCAGCAGGGCGTCGCGAAGGTTCCTGACCATTTGCACGGTCGTGGCGCCTTCCCGAGTGATCTGTTCAGCTTCTTCGGAGGACTTCGCAACAGACGCCAGCTGGTCATACTCACGGACGACCGCCGGGATGACGCTGTGCTCCATGCTGGGGTCGGGCACGCCCTTCGCAGTCTTGAACCTCTTGGCCAGCATGATCGTGGGCACCGTCTGACGCAGGTACACGTTCAGCGTCGCCGTGATGCTGGTCTCGATCCAGTTGTTGGCGAGCAATACAGAGTCCGGGACGGGCACCACGCGGCTGCGCATCGGCGAGCCCCCGGACAGAAACGCGTTCGAGAACCCGGATTCTTCGTCGATCCGGCCACGCACGACGGACTGGAACGCCTCGTCGGCGAAGTTGCGAGCACGGCGCCGCATGCCGACCAGCTTCTGGGGGCTGAGCTGTTGGCCGGCAGCGAGGGCGGCCTGGGCTTCGGCCTCAAGACGCTGGTATTCCCAGTCGGCCACCGTGCGCCTGAACAGAGTGCCTTTACCGTCCGGCCCGCGGACCTCCATCACCCGATAACGGCGTGGCGCGTAGCCAGCCGCGCCGAACGGTTGATCGGGAAGGTCGATCCCGGCGGCGCGAGCTTCGTCACGGACAGGATTGATGATCAAGGCTTTCGCGTCCTTTGCGGCCTTGGTGACGGCCGGGTTGCCATGAGGGTCAACGCCGCCGTTGCGGAGAGCACGATCCACCGCGGCATCGAAGTCTCGCCAGTTGCCGGTGAACCCAGCCCGGCGAGCTTGAGCGAAGTACGAGTCCCCAAGATCGACCGTGCGTTTGGCCTCGTCTCGGAGCGAGCCGCCGAGCATCCGGTCCCGGAATGTCGCCCAGCCGCCCAGCCAGGTATCGGCCTCTGTTGTGGCGGCCAGCGGCGTCGCCTCCCCGCGGAGGTTCCGGTTCTGGAGAACGGGGATCTCGATCATCTGTTCAACAGCTTCCCGCGCCACAGCACTGGACTGGCGCTTGAACACGTAGTCGATCGGATCAAGCCAGCGGGCGTTGAATTGCCCCATAACGCGGGGAACCGCCGTGCGTGCCCACTCCAGAACATTGAACGGGAACGCCACCGGCGCCATGCGTGTGTCGTCAAGAAGCTTCAGCCGGTCTTCTGCGGCCTTCAGAGTGTCGAACGCAGCCTTCTGTCGGACAGCCAGCGTCTTCGTCATCGGCGTGATCGGCTTGCCGGACGCGACGCGGGCCGCGATCTCGTCATTCACCGCGTCGAGGGCTTCCCGAGCCTGAGTCACCACGCGCTGGTTCCAGTCAGGGCCTTCCCGCAGCCAGTCTTGCCAGACTTGTCGGGTGCGTTGGGCGATGCGCCCCAGGTCGCCACGGGCGATCGAGGCCGCGCCACTGCCCAGGACAAACCCAAGGACACCAGCGCCACCCAGCGCATACAGCGTTTCCTCGCTGGTTCGCATGTTCTGGCTGGCATGGAGGCCAGCTTCCTGAAGGCCAGTGCTGAGCAAAGCCGCCGCGCTGGTCTGTGCGCCAACAGACAGAACGGGGCTGCCCAGCTGAATGCCCCGCACCAGCCGGTGTGCTGGGATCAGGGTCGGCAAGTCGAACGTGCCCGCCAAGATTGCCAGCGGGGCGCTCATGAACACCGACGCGTCGGCCAGGGCTTGCCTGTTCTCGATCTCCCGCTCCAATTGGGCGCGCACGGCCCGGTATTCGCCAACCGTGTGAACGTTCAGGAAGTTGTCCTCTAGGCCCCAAAGCTGGTCTCGGCCCAGATGCTCAATAAGTTCGTCTGTTGAGATCGGCGTCTGGTCTGTTGGGAACAGACGTTCACGCAGGGGCTCGCTGGCCAGCGCCGACCCGATCATGTTGTGTGTCTCGAACGCGGCCTGAGCCAGGGAGACCGGGTGATTGCGCCGGCCTTCCATGTCACGGACGATCTGTTCGGGGACAACATGGAGGTATTCGTTGACGCCCTGCCCCAGGCGCCCGCCCAGCTCGTCATAGGGCACGGGCTGGCGCTGGGCCGGCGCTGTCGGGTTGATCGCGCGGGCCAGCTCGTCGGCGGTCGGGAGTGGAGTCGGAGTGCCTGGGGAGTCGAGGCCGGTGAGGGTGGGGGTGTCGGTGTATGTGTCAGCCATTATGGGGTACTCTCGAAGATGGTTTGGTCTACAAACTATTGCTCTTACAACCGCGATTTCTGCGCCTTTAGCGAGCGCAGCCACTGCTTATGACGCTTTCGCGTTCCACGGGGGCGTGTGTACACACCCCGCCCAAGGAAGATGTGGGCCTGATATTCAGCCGACGTGAGGGCTTCCGGGCTATCCCAGGGTGGGAGATCGTCCGTCCACAGGAAGATCGTGGTCAGCACGTAGTCAGGGTCGATGCCCGGATACCTCCACCATTGCCTGTTGGATGCTGGAATCCAGGCGTCCCACGCGGTCGGCCGGAAGGCCAACGGCTGGTAGAGCCGGTTGACCAGCCAGGCGTTGCCCGTCTTGTTGACCAAGACTGCGTAGGGCAGATGCTTGTAGGCGTAGTCCACCAGCTCCCGGCTGCCGAGTTTGGGCCAACGGGAGAGCTGAGGGACTTCCGCGGCGGGCTCCGGCGGCGGGGCTTCCGCTGCGGGCTCTGACGGTGTGGTTTCAGGCGCGGTCGCCAGCGGCGCCGACGTGAGGGACTCAGCCATCATCAGCGCCTCCCGTGCCAACGGCGCCAGCACCAGCCGATGGCGTTGCGGACCATGGCAATGGCGAACAACGTCAGGCTGGTCAGGACCAGCAGCTCAATGGCGACGATGGACCAGTCGATGGGGGGAAGGGCCGAAAGAGCCGTAAGAGCCTCGGAAAGCACTTGATAGGTGTAAGGAAACATTCGATCATCTCCAGGTTGTGTTGTTGTGGTTCAAGCCGCCGCTGCCAGATCGTCAGCGGCGGTAGGCACGGCGAACGGTCTCCAGGACACGATCCTGGGGCCGCTCGTCTCAGTCTCAGCAATGGTCAGCTGAGCGACTTTCTCGACAACGAACGCCGAGTCGGGGTGGGTCTTGCCGGGGCGCCACACCTGTATCCGTCCGGTCACGCCCTTGGCTGCCAGGGCACGAGCGGCGTCGAACTCCGGGTTCCAGGTGCGCTCGACCAAAACAGCGCCGGCATGGTGGACGCGGTACCATTGTCCCCGGTCTCCGGAGATGTCGGCCGGCTCGATCAGGATGGTGTCGGCGCGGTCAGCGGCGGTCGCCGCCTGGAAGGCCGTTTCCCGGTGCGCCCGGACGCCGTGGGCGGGCGTTCTTGATTTTTTGGGGTAGGTGTAGCCCGCGGGAAGATCGGCCGCTGGTGGGCCAGAATTCTGGGGTTCAGCGGCGGGGGCAGTTTCAGCCGAGCGCGACGGCCTATCGGCCGGCGTTTCCAGCTGGGCAGTTCTTTCAAACAGCATGATCAATTGCTCCGACTGTTAATAGGTGTTAACAACTTCGACCAGGATGCTGGGTTATCCCGGCCACGGCGGGGATGGCTTCTCCACCCTAGATCTCCGGGAAATGCTGGGGTTTTGGCGATTCCAGGTGGAGAAGCCAGGTGGAGAACAAGGGTGGAGAAGCCACCCCCCCCATGCTTCTATATGTGTGTGCGCCACACCTATAGGGTGTCTATATCCATAAGACTCTTCCTGAGCTTGCGATTGGTAGGATCTATAAGAAGAAGGGGGAAATTATAATGTAGAAGCATGGGGGGGGTGGCTTCTCCACCCTTGTTCTCCACCTGGCTTCTCCACCCCCATTTCGCTGGAAAGCCGAGTTTCCTGGGCTTTCGGCGTTTTTGGGGGTGGAGAACCTGGCCCCAGCGGCACCGAGCCATTAACCGCCTCGCAAGGTCAGTTCCTGGTTCGGTGTCAGCTTTAGCCCATCGCGCAAAGCCTCGTTGTCCCTGATCCCCTGGTCAAAGTATTTCAGTCCGTCATCGGTCAGGGCCAGGTTATCGTAAACCACGATCTTCCGCTTCGTGGCCACCTTGCTCATTGCGGACGGATGAAGCTCGGCCACCGCAGTGTTGATTCCCTCCTTAAGTGTCTGGAGTTTCGGCCACCGATCCGATCGGTTGGCCTTGACGTAACCCATAGCCGCGACCGCCAGGACTTCCGCTGTGTTCCGAATGCCCGGCGCGGGCTCCGTGTAGTTCTTGATGAAGTCGTAAGCCGGGTCGTTGTTCTCGCGCCACTGATCGCGCTCGGCCCGAAGGGCGGCAATGTCCTCGAACATACCGCGCTCCAACAGACGCTTGTAGCCGATCAACGCCCAATTGAAGATTCCTGGCAACTCGCCCCGGTCCCTAAGCCACTCGATCGGGCGGATGTTGCCAAAGATCTTTCTGGATTCCGCCGGGTCGAACGTGCGGTTCAGCGGCAGGACCACGATGCGGTCGTAGATTGCTCCGCTGGCCTCCCGGAAGTTCGGCTTCGTGTTCCCTGCCCAGGCGATCGGCCCGTGGAACCGGAGTGTTACGTCTTTTTCACCTTTGATCTGAACGTTAACCGGTTCACCCGTGACCAGTGGTTTAAGCTTGCTGCTTCCCAGCGCGTGGCTGTCGTCAACCTCGTCGGTGATCCAGGCCGCGGCCGTCAGGAACGCCTGCAGCCCGAATCGATGCGTCACCTCGGTGGGTGTGTGCGCCACGATCCGGTCAGTGCCCAGCATGGCGCGCACCACGTCCAGGATTGTGCTCTTCCCAGAGTTTGGCAGCCCGTACAGAAACAGGATCTTCCGCAACGCCCGCGGGGTCCGTTCGTTGGAACCGCCGAACAGCCCCACGCCGATCCATTCCTGGAGGAACCGTGCGATCTTTGCCCGATCGTCCTCGCTGTAGTCGTCCAACGCCCGCATGAGCATGGCCACCCACTCCGGGCACCTGGCCGCTGGGTCGTACTCGATGTCGATGAACCGGGTGATCAGGTGATCCGGGCTGTGCTCCATCCGATCGCCGGTGTCCAAGTTCACGGTGCCGTTGCGGACGGCGACGTATGGCTTCCGGTCAATCGCTGTGTGGTCGATCTTAAAGCTCGATGACGCCCGCAAATGGCGTTCGATCATCTGTCCGTCTCGTGCCCAAATGAGGCCAACGCCTGGGCACATCTGCATCAATGCATTATCGAGCTTCTCCCTGAAGTACCGATCGATGACCCGCCAGTGACCCTCCCTACAAATCCACCAGCACCCCCCCGAGAACGCCAAATGCTCGTTGTGGTCTGACAGCCACATGCATAGGCTGGTGTCCATCATTTCGAGGGATGTCTGCAGCTTGTCGGTGTTTCCGCTCAGAAGCCTCCTTGAGGCCGGCGCCTGGAGCGTCACCAGCCGGTCTAGAACATTGAGAGGCAGGCCTAGGCGTTTCGCCGCCGACCGTTTCTCGTACTCGTATTCAAATGGTTCCAGCTGAGCTAACCGATCGATCTCGACCTTCGCCGTTTCCAGGTTTGGGCCGTCGTCGTCAGGCGCGCTGTCGTCGGCCAGCTTCTGGTCGATGTCCCGCTTCAGTTTCTCGACTGTTGCCGCCGTGCCGTTCAGTTTCTTCGGGTCAACGCCGCCATCTGTTGCGCCGGCCGTGTTCGTCTGTTCGCTAATCGCGTTCATGATGGTGAAACTCACTCTTGTCTGTTTGGATTGGGATTACTCCCGCGCCTTATCGCCGCTCAGCGACGATGTGGGGGAACAGCTGGTATGGCGGCGTGTCGAAATATTCGGGACGGTCGATCCAGTCGGCCAGGTCTTCCCAAACCAGATCGACGGCCTGAATGCCGCGTTCGCTGATCCGACCCCAGTGTTTCCCTTTGGCGTGGTCGCGGATCATCGCCAGCCTGGTGCCGGGCCGTCTGTTCCTTATTGCGCTGTTGTTGGGGAAGAAGTCGCCGGGCCAGCCCGCGATCAAATCGTCGAACGTCAGGGCGTGGCGGCGTGCGTGCCAGAGAGAAACAATCTCGGCCGCCAATTCAGCCGCAGTTTTTCTCCGGCGGCGCGCAGTTTTCTGCTTGACTTGGATGTTAACAACGCTTACATTCGTCATTGAGTTTGCTCCAAAGACTAGGGGTTGGATTCATTCTGACCTCTCCGTTGCTGGGGTTCGCTCGTTGGGTTGGGACAGAACTCTTCACGGCGCTCCGATCGGGGCGCCGTTTTTCTTTGTCAGGTCAGGCTGTGGCGCTGACCTCATTGCCGTCTGCGATCGACTGCCACGCCACCGGCGTAGGCCGATGGCTCTGGCGATTGCGGAGCCAGTCGAGGACTTCGGCCTCGATGAAAGCCACGCGGCGTGCAGACAGCTGGATCGGCTGTGGGAACAGATCCCGTTTGGCCATCAGGCGCAGCTGCTGTTTGCTGAACGTGGTCAGCTCGGCCGCCTGGCCCACGCTCATGAAGCGGAGAGCGCCCGCCTGGTCCGGCGCTTGCCTGGACTTAGTCATTGGTTATCTCCATGCGATGATAGCCCTTGGCCAACACGCTACGCGTGCCGGCCAAAGGCTGGTTGATCGGTATTGCTGTTATCTGGGGTCGGAGCGCCGGAACTTCAATGGTTCAGTTCGCTGTTTTTCACGCTCAACCCATATATACTCTATTATGCACACATGTCAAGCCGACAAAACACGACTTATTCAGCAATGGCACTCCCTTAGAAAGGGAGCGTGCATTCAAAAATAGCCAGTAATTACGAGGGTTGGATATTATTTTGTAGGGACTTGTAGTAACTTTCCAGCACCCAAACTGACGTTAACCGGTGTGGCGAAAAGAAGACGTTGAATGCACGCGTACACGGAACAAAAGAAGGGAGTGCGCAGAGGCCCGCTTTCTCCAGGAAAATGGCCGGTCTCTGCTGGGTCAGAAAGCCTTGTAGGGACCCTGGAAATCCGAACCACGCGATATTATCCGGAAAGTACCGATAAGTTTCCAGCGTCAAAAGGTTAATATTTCGGGATCGAGCGAACGGATGGCCCGAATCAGCCCTCGATCCAGATCCCATCCGACGCTCCCGACGCACTCGATGATGCGTGCCCGCACGGCATTCGATGGTGCCGAGGTGGCGGACGATGCTGGTGGTTCAGGAGACGGGACACGGATGATCGCTCTCCCGTGCCCACAGTCCGTTGCCTCACCCAGCGCAGAGGCTCACGGGCAAGGCCGAAGTCCTGTCACGCGGCGACCAAGGTATTTGTTCGGACCGCCCGCCGCTTTGCAAGCAGCCAACCTGTCGGCGAGAGAGCCCGTGGGACCAGTGGTCGAATGCGGAATCTTCAGGGCCTGCCAGCAGGCGTTATGAATGCTGCACTGTCCGTTTGCCGTCGAGTATGCCTTCTGTGCCTCGGCGGTCGGGGAGCAGAGGATCACCATCAAGGCCATCCCGCCATATACGCAGGCAATTCTGTTCGTGTTCATATGGTCCTCGCGAACAAAACAACACGCTTTCAGACTACGGCACGCCGATCGTCCAAAGCAATGGCGACGTGCCATCCGACGATGCCCGCCGCCGCCTGGCATCAGTGCGATGGCGAAAGGATGCTGGGATTCTGGGTCATCCCGGACGTAGTTGACACGATGCCTGGCCAGTGTCCCGATGCTGGCGTGTTCGCCGACCGGGAATACGTTGGGGAGGGCGTCCAATGATTGCTCAGACTATGCGCCGCGGGTGCGATGCGGCTCTACTGCTTGTCGTGCTACTCGCCAGCACACCAGCGCACGCCTGGTGCATCTGGGGCTTCGGGCAGTGCGCCCCCTCGATCGTTGGCGAGTACACCCTGGAGGGCAGCTCCGTCGCCAGGCTGACCATCGCGGCCGACAAGATCACATCGTCGATCGGGCCGGTGTCATTCACCGCGGACTACGTGGTCAAGTCGTTCGAGGGCAATCGCGTCACCATCGAAGTGGGCTTGCCGCCGGACGCGAAGGTGCCGTTAGACGTTCAGGTCGAGAAGGACCAACTCAGGATCGGGACGAAGCATGTCCTGGCTGGGGTGTGGAAGAAACGGGCGGCCAGGCCGTAGCGGTGAGCTGGTCTGCGATCCCAATCCTAGCCGGAGGCGCAGGATGCGATCCGGAAGGCGACCTCGCAGCCCGAAGGCCCCGAGGTCGCGCATTCACCCGATCTAGGGGCTATCAGTTCTTGGTATCCGCGAAGAGACCCTTGGTGCACGCAGCATCAAACTCGGTCTTGCTGATGTTTCCATCATTGTTCAAATCGACCGTCTTCATCTTGTCGCTACTGAGCTTCATGCGACCTTGGGGGGCAGAGGCTTCATAGCCCTTCGCGCAGGGACCCTGACCAGTCGGGACGTTTCCACCGGGCTTGCTCTGAGCCATTGCGGCTGTTCCGACAACAGCAACCAACGCAACCGCTGCCAACGTGCGAATGTTCTTCATCGAGCATACTCCTCTGTAGTGTGATCGAAACTGTTACCAGTACCGGCGATGGTGGTGACGCCGGTCGTAGTCGTAGCGATGACCGCGACCGTAGTAGTAGTGGCGGTAGTGGCGATGACCGTAACCGTAGTAATGGTGGTGCCGGCGGTAGCCGTACCGATAGTCTATCCGCTCAACGGCCCCGGTCTCGCTCGACGCATTCCTGATGTCGCTCGCGGCGCCGCTCACCGGCGCAGCTTGTGCGGACACCGCCGACAAGCCCAACGTGAGGGCACTCGCCGCGGCGATAAGCCAGTTCTTGGGTGTCATCGCTCGTTCCTCATCTCTTTGGCGTCGTCCGGAGCGTTGCTCGTAATCATTCGCTGCTGCCGCCGATCCGACGCCGGTTGACCCGGCATGGTTAATGGCCAACGCGTGGTGATCGACGCAGTTCCGTGCTGCCGACTGCCGCAGGGAAGGGTTATTCGCTGGGCCGACCAAGAGACCGCCGACTACCAAGCCGCGCTGAAGCTGCTTTCCAGGACCGGCCGCGATCGAGCGATCCCGTCCGAGCCAATGGCTGGTCGAGGCAATCAGCGTGCGGCTAAGAAAGAGGCGCTCAGGCAGGGGCCCGAGCGCCGGAGGGGAAATGACCATCGTTGACGCCCGTGGGGACAGTTGGGGACGCGGGCGACCAACCAGAGCACGCGTGGTGCAGACGTGCATGTGATCAACGCTGACGATCGCGGTTGGTTCCAAGCCCGCCGCAGTCAGCCGACCAGGAGGATTGCGAGCGTGACAAGGATGGCGTGGCCGACCAGGAAGATCAGCGCCGGCCTGGCGAACATGCCCAGCATGTGTGGTGATCCGAGTACGTTGGGAAAGGCGACGATGCATCATCAATTCGGATCATGGCTGACTTGTTCCCTGGCCATCCCCTGCCGGGAGCCTGACAGCTGTGGAAAACGCCGCGGATGGGGAAAGGCAACGAGACGCAGCGGCGATCGTTCGGGTCTGGTCTGGAGCTGATGGCTGGCTCACGGCCGGGGGTGGCGCAGGTCAATAAACAACGTATACTGATCAGTTACCCATATAGGGTTCCGGTCCTGAGAAATCCTGGAAGTTGGAGCCGTAGACTCCGCCGTCCAGTGAATTACCGAGGCCGCCCCCCGTTTGGGGAGCCCAGGGTGGGGGTCTGTCTGTTGAATAGACGATTTTCGCCACCAATAGGCTCAGCCAGCTGGAAAACCCGAGCTTCGTCTGTTGCTGGTCTGTTGATGGCGTCTGTTGGTCTGTTGGCCTGCTGTCAGTGTAGTCGGCGCCGTTGCTGCGCGTCCCGCTCGGCCTCCAACCGCTCTATGAGGGCGTTCACATCCTTGACCAGGTGGCGGCGTGACCGCGGACCGGTCTTGAGCGGCTTGGGCAGCCGGTTATCCTTCTCCATGCGCTGAATGGTGCTGACACTGGTCCGGAGCAAGCGGGCCACGTCGGCCCGGCTCATGGTCTCCAGGCCAGTTGGCTGCGGCTCCGGCGCGGCGGGTTGCGCGGCCGTCCGTGTGCTCTGACTCGTGGTGCCGCCTTCAGCCATGTCGCCGATCACTTCGTCCCAAAGGCCCAACAGCCCGGCCAGTTCACCCCGCGCGTCTCGTGCCGCGTCGGCTAGCTCGGCGCGCACCACCTCCAGCAGTGCCGCGATCTCTCGTCTCTCGCTCGGCGTCAGAGCCAGTCCGCGGCGTTGCTTGGTCATGATGTGCCCCTCCAGTCCCGGCGAGGAACGTCCGGGATTCGGCCACTTGTCACAAGTGCCCAAAACCGGGGGTCACTGGCCGGAATTCGCCACGAATATGCCACAGATGGCGTTCTGCGATGATTTTTCGAGGGCGTTTAATCGTGCCAAACTGCCCGCAAGTGCTGGAAATTATTGATCTTTTTGTCTGGCGCACCGGGGAAGATTCGAACTCCCGACCCCCAGATTCGTAGTCTGGTGCTCTATCCAGCTGAGCTACCGGTGCTTTTTGTCCCGCGGCCAGGTCGGCCCGGGCTCCGGCGGGTCGCGCTCGATCTGGGAGGCCGCGGGCGCTGGGCCCAGGGAGAGCGAATTCCATGCCAGAGGCGCACCCCACTAGCACGGGGCCGGCAACAGGACAACCTCCGTTCTGCGGCCTGATGCGGCCTGGATGCGACCTTGAGCGCAGGCCCGGGCCCCCAGCCGGCCCGCCGCCCCGCAAGTCGGCTCAGTCGAGGTAGCCTCGCCGCCTCAGCTCGTCGGCAAGCAGGCGGTAGTAGCGGGGCGAAGGGTGGCGATAGTCGTGGAACAGGGCGGGATCGCCGTGGAGGTGGCGGTGGTCGATGACCGGCACCTCCGGCGCGAGAGCCAGGCCGCGGTCGAAGATGCGGTTCACCTGGCTGTCGCGCCGGTCGTCGGTCTCGTAGACCGGCGGCACCAGGAACACGAGCTTGATCCCGGCGCGCCGGCCGATGGCCTCGATCGCCCGCAGGTAGCGGGCGATCCGGGCCTCGTCGCCGGCGTTCAGCTCCCGCTCGCTGTCCTTCAGCGGGTTCTCGTTCCTAATGAGGGGGACTGGCCCCTCCCCCGGCTGCAGCGGCATCGAGCCGTCGCGCCGGTAGGCGTACCAGCGGTTCTGCGGCAGGCAGTAGAAGCTGCGCCCGGCGATGGGGCCGACGGCACCGCGCAGCGCCATTGGCAGCCGCTGCAACCACTCCGGTGGAGCGTCCCGGCAGGCCGCCTCGCTGGCAATGCGATTGTCGGGGCCTCCCTGCACCAGGCTCAGGATGGCGGTGTTGTAGTTCAGCACCTCGTTGAGCTCGCTGCGCATCATCTGCCACGCCAGCCCGGCGGCGTCGCCAAGGTTGCCCTGCACCACCAGGCGCTCCAGGAGGATGTCCGGCGGCAGCTCGTGGCCCCAGTTGACGATGTAGTGGCCGTTGTCGTTGTTCGGGGTGGTGATCTGGACCAGCGCCAGCTGCGTCGGCAGATGCCCGAGCTTCTCCAGATGGACGAGATAGGCCTCAAGCTCGGGCAGGGCGAGGTTGGCGAACGCATAGTTGAAGAAGAAGGCCGGGTCCGGGGCGCGCCCGAAGGCTTCCGAGCTCAGGTGGTTGATGATGTGATTGCCGTAGGCCCCGATCCGGGGCGGCGGGTAGCTCTCGGCAAAGCCAAGCTTGAGCGAGCCGTCCTGACGGCGGGTGAGGCCCTGGGTGACGAAGGACTGGTCGGGACCCAGGGTACGGAAGTCGAAGGCGGGGCTGCGGAAGCTGGGCAGGCGCAGGTAGAGCCACAATGCGAGGCCGGCCAGACACGCCAGAGTGAGCCCGAAGGCGGCGAGCCAGCGGCGTTGCGAGGGAGCGGCGTGCGGCATGGAAGGGGCCGGAAGCATCAGAAGCGGAAGTAGATGAAGGTCTTGCTGAGCGAGATGCACAGCATGCCGGCGAACATCAGCGCGGCGGCGAGCACCGGCGATCCGAGGAGCCGGCGCTGCTCAAGCCGCCCGAGCGGCGGCTCGATGTCGAGCCACACCTTCTCGCGCACGCCGAAGGTGACAAGTCCGATGGCCGCCAGGAAGAGGAGGTGGCGCAAGCCGAACTGCTCGACACCCCAGGGCAGAGTGGCGAGGTCTCTCAGGAAGGCCCAGTAGTCGCCGAGGCTCAGGAAGAACAGCGGCCAGCCGAAGCTGACGAGGGTGAACGTGAGGGCAACGGAGACAGCGTGCGGCAGGCGGTCCCAGGCGGGCCGCGTGACATGGTAGAGGATGACGAGGGCGCCGTGATAGACGCCCCAGGCGACGAAATTCCACCCCGCGCCGTGCCACAGGCCGACCAGCGCGAACACGATCAGGATGTTGCGCACGTAGGCCTCGCGCCCGCCCATGCGGATGTAGACGTAGTCGCGCAGCCAGTAGGACAGCGTGATGTGCCAGCGCTGCCAGAACTCCCGCGGGTTGGCCGAGAGGTAGGGCTCCCTGAAGTTGACCGGCAGCTCCACGCAGAAGAGGCGCCCCAGGCCGATGGCCATCACCGAGTAGGCCCAGAAGTCGTAGTAGATCTGCATGGACCAGAACGCGACCTGGACAAGGCGATCGAGCGCCAGCGCCTCTCCGGCCGCGAGGCCGGTGGCCTTGGCCGCGAGGCTGCCGCTGATGTCGGCGACGAAGATCTTGAAGAACAGGCCGATGGCCAGCAGCCGGAGCCCGGAGGCGAGGTGGGGCTCAAGCCGCTCGGTCTCCTGCAGGGCGCGCAGCTGGTCGCGCAGGTCTGCGTAGCGCATGATCGGCCCGGCGATCAGGTGCGGAAAGAAGGTGGCGAAGCCGGCGAAGCGCAGCGCGTCGCGCTCCGGGGGGATTTTGCCGTCGGCGACGTCGATGCTGTAGGAGACGATCTCGAAAGTGTAGAAGCTGATGCCAGCCGGCAGCAGGATGCCGAGGAAGAACGAGAAATGCGCCCGCATGTCCGGGCCCGCCTGCACGCTGTCCAGGATGAAGCCCAGGTACTTGAACATCACCAGCGTGAAGGCCGGCACCGACACGGCCATGACCAGCGCGAGCGCCTTGGGCCAGCGCTGCAGCAGGAAGGCCGTGGCGTAGCCCCAGGCGATGGCGATGACAAAGGCGAGGAGAACTTCCGGGCCGGAGACGCCGTAGAACACGAGCGAGGCGCCGACCAGCACCCACAGCCTCAGGTGCCGCGGCACTGCATAAAAGACGAGCAGTGTGGCCGGCAGAAAAAGAACAAGAAACTCCAGCGAGTTGAAGTTCAATGTCCCTCCCGCGCGCAATCAAGCGAACCGATGCCGGCAGGATAGCCCACATCCTCCGGTCTGCGAAGCCACGCACGCGATCTGTCCCCCGCGCTCACCGCGTCGTCCAAGGCAAGGCTAAAGCAGATTCTCGCCGTTGGCCCAACGCATGCACGCAGGCAAAGACCGTTATGCCTCCGGACCCTGACGGACGCAGACCGGAGGAAGTGTGTCAGGTTCAGACATGCACCTCTACCAGCGCACACGCGCTTCAGCCCTCTCCGCGCGGTCTGTACGCCTTCACATCAGCGTAAGGCGGCTGGTTTGCTCGGTGGATTTCGATCGGCCCCTCGATCAACCGCGGCTTCATATCCCTCTTCGGTACAAGCAGCGGCCTGTGCTTGAGGTTCGGGTCCTTGTAGTCGCTCTTTCTCCAGGGCCGCCATTCCTTGGGCCCAGGCACGCGGTCCAGGGCGATCGGATAGATCGTCAGCTTGTCCTTCTCGAACTTCATCCTGAGAAAATTCTTGTAGTCCTTGATGGCAAGGGCGCTGAAGGCGTCAGGGTGCATGCCGAATAGCGCCGACGTGATAACCCAATAGCAGCCAAAGATGAATCCGCCGACAAAGCCTCCGATCAGGATCGTGATTGCGGCAGAGGCGAGCGCCGTTGCAGTGACGTAGAAGGCGCTCTTTTGCAGCAGCCTGGCACAGTCCCGACCCAGCGAGCCGCCCGCACCCCAATCGATTGCAGCAAGACAACTATTGACTGTTGCGAGCTCTGCCTCTCGGCCCCTCGTAAAGGAGATGGCTTGCAGCAACTCGCCAATAAGCTCGTTACCGGAGAGAGCTATGGCACCGATTAATGGATTGAAGATGGTGGCGGCCGACACCATGCTGAACGAGCTGACGTAGAGCAGAGCCATTACGTGGGCGCTGTAGTGGAGCGTTCCGAAAAGGAGCTTGCTGGGCATGTTCAACCATTTCAGAAACCGGTTCGACAGGTTGGCATCGACATAGGCAATGAGGCCGACCCAGAGCCCGAGCAGCATGAAGAAGAACGCAGGATTGTTCTGAGCAGCGGTCGCCACGGCAGCCGCATCGCCGACGTTCATGCCGGTATGCGCAGTCCCGACGACGGCGTCCTTGGGGGCCGCAATGTTGAATACCCATGCATAGAGCAAGTACACGAAGCCCAGCAGCAAGGCGAAGCGCCAGTTGCGAAAAGGCAGCCACAGGTTCTTCAACGTGAGCATCCTGCTTCGGCCCCTCGATGGGTAGAATTTCGTATATCGGAACCGATATTTGCCTTCCTCCTTCTTTTCGACCCTCAGGGCTTGGCCCATACCCCTGATCCGCCGGGTCGCGACCGCCGGTTCGATCTCCTGAATATTGGCCCTGTCGTGCGTGGGATGGGCAAAGGCACCGCCCCCGCCCGACGTGATCAAGTGCAGAGGCTGGTCCCGAGGCAGTGAGCCCTTCGCTGCCGCAGGCTCGACGCTCTGGTATCGGCTATAATGGTGCAGGTCGCCCGCAATGATTGCGCACACCTCGCCCCTCTGCCGGACCAGTTCGCAGATTTTGGTGAGGGCCTTGTAGGATGGCTTCGTCCAATCCGGTGCATGCAGGATGACGATGACTTTGGGGTTCAACTTTTCGCTAAAGCACTCGCTCTCCACAACCCCCTGAAAGTAATGAAGCTGCCCGACGTCGATGTTGTCGCCGAGCGCTACATCGATGCCCCAGATCCACCAGTCGTAGGGAAGCCGGAGAGCGAAATAGCTCCGCTCCTGCCTGCAGCGCCAGGCACCGACGGACGATGCTTCGTAGCAGAACTGGGTCGTGAAGGCGGAGAGACCATCGTACCAGTCATGATTGCCGGCAACGAAGAACAGTTCCCTATCCGGCTCCTGTTTGAATGCATCGGCGCTGAATGCCCAATCGTAGGGATCGAGACACCGTTTGCGATACTCTTCGAGCGTCGCGTTCGGGTAGGCGAGGTCACCACCCCAAATTAGGATTTGACCGGCGGGCAACTCTTGGAGCACGCCGCCTACCTGCAGCCTCTCGGCCGCGAGGAGATAAGCCATCGCATAAGTCGCCTCGAACCCATCACCCAAATCGGCAATAAAGTCGACCCAGAAGGCACCCGAATCCAGCTTGAGGCGACGGTTCGTCCTGGCGAGGTCTGTCTCGCTGGGAGGTGCATCCTGGTCGCCCTTCTCACGTCTAGTCGCAAAGTTCAGATTCTCGGGATCAGCGTCAGGGGGCACAACCTCGTCCCCATCTGTCTTACTAAAGTCGTGGCGCGTGACGAGCCTTTTTCCGACCGGCTCACCATCAGCAGCTTCCTGCATCGGCCGTTGATCGGCGTACTCGCCGATCGTCGTGGAGATGAGCGTTCGGATACCAACCGAGCCGAGCACCAGCGGATCGAACCAGTCCACCATCTGAGGCAGCTTGCCCTTGCGCAGCTTCCTTGCGAGGTCGTCGGCCTCGTGATCATCCATTGCGAGGTTCTCGCCGGTCGGCAATGCATCGTCCGCCATATTGCAGATCTCCCGAACAGAATGATCCCGTGTCCCGCTAGCGACACAGCGCAATCACCAAATCTGGCCACACACTCGGAGTGGAGTCAGCAGGCTCAGGCGGAAGCAAGAAGTGTTTTCCACGCTACGGGTGCCGGCCGGACACACTTCGCGCGCGCCATGCGCCGTGCGACGACCGCGGGCGCGATGCTCACGGACAGCCCATTCGATCCTTGTCGGTGTCTGTTGCTGCGACCTGCGCGGTGGCCCACGGAGCCAATAAGGACAGCTTCGCCAACCGCTCGGAGGCGGCCTCTCCAATACATCTCCAATACCCCTCAGCCGGCGCGCAGCGCCGGCGGTGGCGTGGATCGTCGCCCCGAATCATGATACCGATGACGGTTATCGGCTACATGATAGATATCGGCCGATGCTGGGTTTCGCTCGGTGGGGCAATCAGATGCGTAGCAGCCGCGACAGGGACCGGCGGTTCGGGACTGAGCTGTGGGGGCACGGCTGCATTCTTCTCGCCATCGGCCTGCTGGCTGCGCTCTTGTCCTTTCCGACGGGGTGGTGACGTTTTCTGGTTGTAGCGGGACACGGGCACCGCCGGGCATGGCAAAGGCGAAGATTACGGAGCGCGTAATCGACACGCTGCGCACCGCGTCTCGGCGTACCGGCAAGTCGGCGTTCCTGTGGGATACGGAGTTACGGGGCTTCGGACTGCGCGTCTCGGCCAACGGTCACGGTACGTGGCTGGTGCAGAAATGGATCGGCGGCCGGCGCGGCAAGCTCAAGCGGATTGCCATCGGCCATCTGCCGCCGATGTCGGTCGACGAGGCGCGCGTCAAGGCCCGCAGCGGGGCATTGCGGGCCGTCGAGGACATGGAGCTGGAATTGGGGACATTGCACGTGTCGGCATCGCAAACGGGCAATGTGCAGCAGGAGGAGTTCGGCAAGAATCCCCCCACACCCTCTTGCCGGACCTAGGACAGCGGCGCCGTGGCCTCTCTCTCCCCGGCGTCGCTGTTCTGTCTGGTGGGTAGGTGGGGCACACCCGTCACCTCCGCCAGAGCAAAGATCCGCAGTGCCGACACGAAAGCTCTGACCGCCTCACGCCGTGGGCACCACCGCGACAGCCTCGATCTCGAACAGGCCTCCGGGCCGCGCCAGAGCCGGCACGCCGATGGTCGTGCTGGCCGGCAGAGCCGATGCGGCAAGGTAACCGTCGCGCACCTCGCGGAACGCAGCCATGTTGCGCTCGATGTCCACAAGGTAGTTGTTGATCTTGACGAGATGTTCGAAGCCTGCGCCGACCGCGGCGAGCGCCGCCTTCAGGTTCTCGAAAGCTTGTACGGTCTGCGCCTTGAAGTCGCCAGGGGCCCCGGCGAAGGCGCCGGTCTTGTCCACCCCCAACTGGCCGGCGAAGTAGACGACGCGAGTGGGGCCGGTGACCTCGACGATGTGGGTGTAGCCCGGCGGCTTCTCCATGGTCGGCGGGTTGAGGCGGCGCACGGTGTCCGACATTCGGTTTCTCCCCTGTGCTGGACGAAGCGTTGACAGCGGCGTCAGGCCAGAAGGCCGGCGGCGCGGGCCAGGTCGGCAAGCTTCGCCTCCGGCCTGGCGCCGATGTGGGAGATGATCTCGGCCGCTGCCAGGCTTCCCAGCCGGCCGGCCGTCTCCAGGTTTAACTCCCGCGCCACGCCGAACAGGAAGCCTGCCGCGTAAAGGTCGCCGGCGCCCGTGGTGTCCACCACCCTGGCCACCGGCGCGGCCGGAATCTCGATGGCCCTGCCGCTGCTCAGGATCACGCTGCCCTTCTCGGAGCGGGTGAGCGCGGCCAGCTTGGTATCGGCCTGCGCGCGCCGTGCCGCCGCGTCGAAGGAGGTCGTCTGGTAGAGCGAGGTGACCTCGGACTCGTTGGCGAACAGGATGTCCACCGAGCTGCGCACCAGCTCCAGGAACTCGGCCCGGTGGCGGTCCACGCAGAACGCATCGGACAGCGACAGCGCTACCTGCCGCCCAGCCTTCGCCGCAATATCCGCTGCCTGCCGGAATGCCGCCTTGGCCTCGGGCCGGTCGAACAGGTAGCCTTCCAGGTAGACGATGCGCGCGGAGCGGATCAGCGCGGCATCCACCTCGCCGCTGCCGAGCTGCGGGCTGATGCCGAGGAAGGTGTTCATGGTCCGCTGCCCGTCCGGCGTCACCAGGATGAGACAGCGCCCGGTGGGATCGCCGCCGGCTGCCGGCGGCGTATCGAAGGTCACGCCGATGGCGCGGATGTCGTGCCGGAACACCTCGCCGAACTGATCGGTGGCGGTCTTGCCGATGAAGGCGGCGTTGCCGCCGAACGAGGCGATGCCGGCAATGGTGTTGGCCGCCGATCCGCCAGAGATCTCGGTGCCGGGCCCCATGGCTCCGTAGAGGCGCTCCACCGTGTCTGCGTCGACCAGCTGCATGGAGCCCTTGACGCGCCCATGCGTGGCCAGGAAGGCGTCGTCGCAACGGCCGATGATGTCGACGATGGCGTTGCCGATGCCGACGACGTCGTGATCTTGCATGTGGGGCTCCTCGCAGTGCGTCGCCACTATAGGCGGCAGGTTGCGGCCCAGGGTCAATCCCGACGTCGCCGCAGGCACGCGACCCGTTCCGGCGTTGGGCCGGCGTTGGGCCGGCTCCCGTGCGCACGTTGCCCGCCGACGCGCCCTCGTCAGGCCGGCGCCAATCCGACGGAAAGGCCGCCGCAGACGTAGAGCACCTGCCCCGTCGTGAACCCGGCGTGGTCCGACAGGAAGTAGGCGCAGGCGGCGGCGATCTCCTTCGTCGTGCCCACCCTGCCCGCAGGGACCGCGCCGACGATGCGCTGGCGCTCGGCCGAGTCCTGCGGATGGTTCGCCCCGAACATCTCCGTCTCGACCGGGCCGGGTGCCACGCAGTTGACGGTGATACCGTCCTTCGCCACCTCCAGCGCCAGCGAGCGCGTGAGCGAGACCACGGCGGCCTTGCTGCCCCCGTAGGCGATGCGCCCCTCGCGGCCGAGGCCGGCGCGCGAGCCGATGTTGACGATGCGCCCGAACCTCGCTTCCCGCATCGCCGGAAGCACGACCTGCACGCATTGCACGACGGCGCGGAAGTTGATGGCCATGTGCTCGTCAATAGTCTGCGGCGTCAGAGTCTCGACCCGACCCGGTCGCGAGATGCCCGCATTGTTGACGAGCCGCAGCACCCGATGCTCGGCGGCCAAGCGGCCGAGCGCCGCGCCCGTGGCCTCCGCATCGGCCAGATCAACCGAGACGAAGGTGCCCCGGAACCAGTCGCCGGGGTGGAAGCGGGAGAGCCCGACCACGTGATGCCCGAGCGCCGTCATCTCCTCGGCAATGGCCTTGCCGATGCCCCGACTGACCCCCGTGACGAGCGTGACCGGCGCCTCCATGCTGTCGTCCTCCTGCTACCCGCGAAGCGAGGTGATCGTTGCAAACGGCGTGATGTGCTCCACCGCCGTCCTTACGTCCACCACCACTGGGCCGTCGTGGGCCAGCACGCGCTCCACCACGCCCGCCGCCTCCTCGATTGAGGAGACCGTGAGACCCAGCGCGCCGAAGCTCTCCGCCCACTTGGCGAAGTCGGGGTTCTTGAGCTCGGTGCCGTGCACCCGGCCCTTGTAGGCGATCTCCTGGTGCATACGGATGGTGGCGTAGCTGCCGTTGTTGGAGATGAAGGTCTTGACCTTGGCGCCGTACTGCACGGCCGTCGCGAGCTCGCTGCCCGTCATCAGCGCCCCGCCGTCGCCGAGGAAGTTGATCACCTGCCGCTGCGGGAAACGCAGCGCCGCCGCCACCGCGGCCGGCATGCCGATGCCCATCGCTCCGCCGACGCAGCCGACCAGGACGTGCTCGCCCGAGAACGGGAAGTGCCGGTGCAGCCAGCCTGAGAAGTTGCCGGCGTCGGTCAGGAGGATGGCATCGTTGGCGAGCCGCTCGGCCAGCGCCGCCACCACCGGCCCCATGTCGAGCAGGCCGTCGGCGGGCGGCGCCCAGGGCATGGCCCTGGCCACCGGCTCGTGCAGCTTCTTGATCCACTGCGCACGGGCGCGGGCCGCGGCCTTGCCAGGCAGCCGCGCCAGCGCCTCCAACACCGCCACCGGATCTGCCACCAGCGCCTTGGCAGCACCGTAGTTGCGCCCGAGGTGGCGCGGATCGTCGTGGATATGGATGAGCGGCTGCCGCGGCGCCGGCGAGGCCGGCAGCGTGTAGCCCTGGGTGCTCACCTCGCCCAGCCGGGTGCCGACGGCCAGCATCAGGTCGGCCTCCAGGTAGCGCTCCGCCGCCGCCTTGGGGATCTTGAACCCCAGGTGCCCGGCATAGTTGGGATGCGTGTTGGGGAAATAATCCTGCCGCTTGAAGGTGAGCGCCACGGGCAGCGCGTGCGCCTGCGACGCCGCCAGCAGCGCCTTGCGCCCGCGCGCGGTGCCGAGGCCCGCGCCGCCCGCGATCAGCAGCGGCCGTTCGGCCTTCGCGATCATGGCGGCGATCTCCTCGATGTCCGCCGCCGAGGCCGGGCCGGCTTGCGGCACTCTGAGCGGCCCGACCACGGCTGCGTCAGCCATATCCTCCAGCATGTCCTCCGGCAGCACGATCACCACCGGACCAGGCGTGGGCGCCTGCGCCTCGGCGAAGGCCCGCGCCACGACTTCCGGGATGCGCGCCGCGTCGTGGATCAGGTACACGGCCTTGGCCATATCGGCGAAGGTCTTGCCGTAGTCCACCTCCTGGAACGAGCGCCGCCCGATCTCGGCCCGCGGCACCTGGCCGACGAACAGCACGAGCGGCACCGCGTCCTGCTCCGCCACATGCACGGCAATCGACGCGTTGGTGGCGCCCGGCCCGCGGCTCACGAACGCCACGCCCGGCCGTCCGGTGAGCTTGGCATCGCCCACCGCCATGAAGCCCGCGCCACTCTCGTGCCGGCACACGATGGTCTCAATCGCATTGCTGTCGTGCAGGGCGTCCAGGGCCGCGAGGTAGCTCTCCCCCGGCACGCAGAACACCCGGTCCACGCCATGCGCGGCAAGGCAATCGACAAGCAGATCGGCAGCGCGACGCGGCATGGGATATTTCTTACCTCGGCTCTGGGGGGATTTGACCCGGCATCGAAGCATGACGGGCCAAGACTGTCATCTTATTGCGCTCGTTGGGTTCAGGGCGGTGCGCGGACCCCGCGCGGCCTCAATGACAGTTGATGGAGATCTTTGTACCTATTATGTTCCATAGCGTCGCGCTAAGCTTGTTGTCCGGCCAGGGGGAGATTCGACGTGAAACTAGGCAGACGGCAGGAAGCTCAGTTGGAGTTCGACGTCCCGTCCTCCCTTTGGCTGCCAAAGGGCGTAGCAACGCCCATGCGTCGGGGAGGAGGCGCCCGCGGCAGCAAGGGGCTGAGAGTGGCCGGCAAGCCGGGCGGGTCGCAGCTGTCTGTCACTGAAAGCCCTGACACGAATCTGCTCAACAACAGCGTGATCTTTGAAGGGGACGCATTGACCGTCTTGCGAAGGTTGCCGTCGCAATCGGTGCAGTGCATTGTGACCTCGCCCCCCTATTGGGGGCTTCGCGACTACCATATCCCCTGCCAGATCGGTTTGGAGCCCACGCTCCCTGAATTTCTCGCGAGCCTGCGGGGAATATTCGCCGAGGCACGCCGGGTGCTCAGAGACGATGGCGTGTTCTGGCTCAACATCGGCGATGGCTACACAAGCGGCAATCGTGGCTGGCGCGCCCCTGATAAGAAGAACGGTGCACGAGCTATGTCGGTGCGGCCCGACACGCCAGCAGGCTTGAAGTCTAAAGACCTGCTCGGCATTCCATGGCGGCTTGCGTTCACCCTCCAGGACGACGGCTGGTATTTGCGCGCCGACATCATATGGAACAAGCCCAACGCCATGCCCGAGAGCGTCAAGGACCGGCCGACGCGATCTCATGAGTATCTCTTTATGTTCACCAAGAGCGATCAATATCTCTATGACCGTTCCGCGATCATGGACC
>Ga0070705_100000260_pt1 | contig 31530 bp, 19 predicted proteins | sample KBSK5253metaG_FD_65455 | JGI IMG/M metagenome (GOLD analysis project Ga0070705, IMG submission 65455) | Corn, switchgrass and miscanthus rhizosphere microbial communities from Kellogg Biological Station, Michigan, USA - KBS K5-25-3 metaG | ecosystem: Host-associated > Plants > Roots >... | reverse complement strand
TGGATTGCCAGGTGATGATCGAAGGACCCGGCCACGTTCCGATGCACCTGATCAAGGAGAACGTCGATCGCCAACTCGAAGTCTGCAGCGAGGCCCCGTTTTACACGCTTGGTCCCCTGGTGACCGATGTCGCGCCGGGCTACGATCATATCACGTCGGCGATCGGCGCGGCGATGATCGGATGGTTTGGAACGGCGATGCTTTGCTATGTCACGCCGAAGGAACATCTGGGATTGCCGGACAAGCAAGACGTGAAGGACGGCGTGATAGCTTACAAAATTGCGGCTCACGCGGCCGACTTGGCGAAGGGGCATCCGGGCGCGCAGTACTGGGACAACGCGCTGTCGAAGGCTCGATTCGAGTTTCGCTGGGAAGATCAATTCAATCTCGCGCTCGATCCCGAGCTTGCGCAGCAGTATCACGATGAGACTCTTCCTCAAGAGGGCGCCAAGCTCGCGCACTTCTGTTCTATGTGCGGCCCGCATTTCTGCTCGATGAAGATCACTCAGGAAGTTCGGGAATACGCGGCCGAGCACAACATGAATGAAGTGGTCGCGCTCGAGAGCGGGTTGAAGGAAAAGTCCGAGGAGTTTAAGCAGGCGGGCGCAGAGATTTATACAAAGGCTTGAGGTGGTAAGTCAGGACAGCGTTGAGCACTATTGAATCATTCGATCGAAGGTACGGGATCGAGCATACGAATTCACGATCCCACACTGCTTCGAGGAGAGGGCTAATGACGATCTCATCTTTGCAGACATCGAGATGGCGATCGCGAACCGCGCATTCTGAAACGCTTCACCCGCGATTCGAGAGGGATACGCTACGAGATCGTTGGTCCGACAACAGACGATCGCGAGGCCGCGGTATTTGCCGAATCAAAGAAACCGGCAAGCTGCTCCTAATCACAGTCTTTGTTGTAGGGTAATCGCATGAAGAACAACAAACACTCCGTAGGAGTGACCTCCTGGTGAAATTGCGTCAACGCGCGGAGGCAAGCACAGGTAACTCCTACGGAGTTCGGACGTGCAATCTGGCGCGGTTCTATCGATAGGCAACTCCTACGGAGTTCGCGATGCCTCGCAATTCTCTGCGGCTATAAGTGTGACAGTGTCTCACCGGCCGTAGCCGTTGATAGAAGCAACGGGGCGGCTGTATCCTGATCGTGGCTCAACAAGTGCTCGCGCATTCCCGTTCGTGGGCTATATCTCTTAACGGTTCACTTGGAGAATACTCCTTCGCTGTACTACTATCTCCGGCACCCGCTTACATCATAATCTCCCCGGAGGAACTAACATGCTTGGCAGGACCATCTCCCATTATCACATCACCTCGCAGCTCGGCGAGGGTGGCATGGGAGTCGTGTATGAAGCCGAAGACACAAACCTCGGCCGCCACGTCGCTCTCAAGTTTCTGACCCCAGCCATGGCCGGCGACCAGGGTCTGCTGCAGCGATTCCAACGCGAGGCGAGGGCCGCCTCTTCTCTTAATCATCCGAATATCTGCACTATTCACGGCATCGAGCAATTCGAGTCCGAGCATTTCATTGTCATGGAATTATTGGACGGCGAATCGCTCGCCGATCGCATTCGCCGCGGCCCTCTCGATATTACTTCGCTGTTGACGCTGGGCGTTCAGATCGTCGACGCTCTCGAATCCGCTCATTCAAAAGGGATCGTGCATCGCGATCTGAAACCCGCGAATGTTTTCGTGACCTCGCGCGGCCAGGCAAAGATCCTCGACTTCGGTCTTGCCAAGATTGATCGCATCGCGATGGGCACAAAGGCTGATTCCGAGCTTAAGACAGCAGTGCGCCAGGAAGAGCTGACACACGCGGGCTCGACGTTGGGTACGATCTCTTACATGTCGCCCGAGCAGGCGCGCGGGCAGGTGACCGACTCGCGCACGGATTTGTTTTCCTTTGGCACGCTTCTTTATCAGATGGCTTCCGGAGTCCTGCCCTTTCAGGGAGAGACATCAGCGGTCGTGTTCGAAGCCATCCTCAATCGCGATCCCGCGCCGGTGAATCAACTCAATTCGTCGCTTCCCGCGGAGCTTGGCCGAATCATCGCGCAGGCGCACGAGAAAGATCGAGACCTGCGATTTCAAAGCGCCACTGAATTGAAGACCGCGCTCAAGAGATTGAAGCGCGATCTCGACTCGTCCGAGCGGCGCGCCGCCGAACCGAGTGGAATCCGAGGGCGAGCCGCATCGACCGATCACTCGGTTGCTGTGCTCTACTTCGAGAATCTGAGCGGGATGAAAGAGGACGAGTATCTGCGCGACGGCATCACCGAGGACATCACGACCGAGCTGTCGAAGATAAAAGGTCTAAAAACATTTTCGCGCGCGATGGTGCTGGCCTATCGCGACAAAGCAGTGACCGCCGGCCAGGTCGGAAAAGAACTCGGCGCGTCGTACGTGCTTGCCGGCAGCCTGCGTCGAGCCGGCGCGCGCTTGCGCATCAACGCTCAGCTCGTCGATGCATCAACTGATTTCCCGGTGTGGTCGGAACGATACGACCGCGAAATGAAGGACGTGTTCGAAGTGCAGGACGAGATCGCGCAGAAGATCGCCGCCGCGTTGCGGATCACGCTCTCGCCGCAGGAACAGGAGGCGCTGTCAGCGAAACCAACCGAGGACCTGCAAGCCTACGATCTGTATCTGAGGGGAAGAAACTACGCCCGTCGCGTGGGGCGGCAGGACTTGCAGTTCTCTCTTCAGATGTATGAGAACGCAGTCGCTCTCGATCCGGAGTTCGCGCTTGCTCATGCCGGGCTGGCCAACGTGTGTGCGCAATACTACTACCACTTCGAACGCCAGCAGCAATGGATCGATCGAGCGATTGCGGCGACGCAGAAGGCGAGCGCGCATGGCCACGAAGCGCCTGAGATCCAGTGCGCCGAGGCGTGGGTGCTTTTCGCCGAGGGACGTTACGACGCGGCTGCGGATAAGATCCGGCTGGCGCTCGGCCGGGCTCCGGATCTCGACGGCGGCTATTATCTGCTGGGCCGCGCCCTCTTTTCCGCCGGACGATATCAGGAAGTGGCGGACATAATGGAAGACGCGCTTGCGCACGCGGGTGAGAACTACAATACGACTATTCCGATTCACAACTCACTCGGGGCGCTCGGAAAAACGGATGCGCTAAAAAACTATATTCATCGCGAGATCGCCATCTACGAGGAGCACTTGAAGAAGGTGCCCGAGGACGCGCGAGCCCGTGTGCTGCTGGCTGCTGACTACGCCAAGCAGGACCGGTTTGAAGAGGCGAAGCGAGAAGCGGACATGGCGATGATCCTGCGGCCCGACGATTCGATGATTCTGTACAACACCGCTTGCGTCTTCTGCGAGATGAAGAATGCCGGCGACGCGCTGATAGCCATCAAGAAGGCGTGGGAGTCGGGTTATCGCGATGCGACGTGGACTCGCCAGGATCCCGATCTAGCGCTGCTTCACGGCGACCCGGAGTTTGAGCGACTCTACCCTCCGCCAAAGGCATGACGAATCAGCAGGCCGTCTCAGTTTTCAAGTTCCGACAGGCGGCAAATGAATCCCCATCCGCCGCCGAGTTCGCTTACGGCGAGCATCAGTTCATTGCTGCCTTTCTTTAATGGAAGGTAGACGGTGTCGTTTTCCGCGTTAACGATTCCAAGGAATCCGGGATCGCGAAAGTTTTGTGCGCTTCGGCCGCGAAACAGAATCTTGCCATTCAGGAACACGCTGACCTCGTCGCTATAACCGATGTAGAGCCTCTTCACCTGATCGCGATCGGAATCGATAACGGTCCGCGCATAGACGAGCTTTGTTCCCGGCTGCGGTTCAAGTCGCTTCGAAAAATCATTCGCGAATGAGATCCTCAGATGCGGCGCCTCGCGATAGCGATAGATCACCACGAAGCCCGGCGGCTCCGCTTCCACATCCTGCCAACGTATCGCGTCGCCTTCGGTGGATTGAAGCGGACGTTCAACATTGCGAGCGAGTGCGTCGTAGGATGGCGACAGGCTCCACTTGGTCAGAGTGCCCGGCGGCATCGGCGGGAGGCGCCGCTCCCAGGGAGCATCCGGAGTCGTCCGTATTTCGAAATTCGAAAAATAAGTCGCGCCGGTCAGAACATAAAAGGCGACCTGTCCTTTTTGAACTCCGCTTTTCAAATCGTTCATCACGAGCGCGGGTTTCTCCATGTCTTTGACATACAACTTTGCCTGCGCGCCCGCGACTTCGAGTCGCATGTGGAACCAGACATCTTTCGGGATATCGACCGCGCCGGTGAATCCGGTCCCGTTGTAGATTTGCCAGTTGAGCCCTGTGTTGAGAACCGGCGTGTATTGCATCGCATCGGGAAGTCCGGACTTGTGCTGGCGTAGATAAACCCATTCGGCATTGGCGCCGTCGCTCGAGATACGAAACTGAATACCAAAGAATCCGCGGCTGGCGGGTGTCGAGATATCGACATCGATGACGCCGTCGCGCAGCTCGAAATCTTTCACGGTTGCGGCTCCGCCATCGAGGAAGAGGCACTTGCGCCCTTGATACTCAACGGGCTTTGCCTGGCCTTCGAGGGCCCACAGCGGCGAGTCCGCGGGAACGGCAAGCGTCTTCGATGTTTGACGGGGCAGGGAATTGTACGCGGAGGCAGTTGGCGAAATCGGAGCATTGATACCTGGCTCTGCGGGCGTGAACGAGGCTGCGGCTAAAACGAAACCCAGGAGACAACTCACTTTTCTTTGCTTCATCATCTTGTAACGGTGTCCTTTCGACTAACGCCAAACAGGATCTGCCGAGGCGTAGACTAACTGCGATTTATCTCCAATGACTCCCATTGATTCCAGAGCGTTCGGCAAAGCTTCGAACTTTCATGAAGCGATGATGACGCGCGATGATCGCACAATCATAAGGTCGAAAGATGTTGGAGACTCACAGTAAGTGATGGATGGGCTCACGGCGAGGACGAAAGGGCTTGGCGCGGAAAGCAATGCACGATATCGAAAGTTAGGCACACGGTGATCGCTGATCCTTCGGCCTGCGGATGGGCGTTCTCCTCTCTTCCTGCCCTTGGTGAGACGGTATGCGCGAAAAGCTCACGCACACCCGGAGAGCGTTCGGCTATTGCTCATGTGCGCGGATCATCGGATACTGACCGCGTTTAACACAAACCTGAAGGAGAGAAGCAAGATGCCCCGACGCCGCGCTCTAGCTTTTTGGTTTATGCTTTTTTTGTCTGTGGTCTGTGCGCAATTCGCAACGGCGCCAACGCGGGCAGCCAATACACACTACCCGACGAGACTGACTGCCATTACCCGTAACGTAGATCCGCCGGCGGCCGAAGACATAGCCTTCTCCAATTACAACATTCACTTTTTGCTGCGCGCGCTCGGGATGGCGTTCATGTTTTATGATTCAATCGACACCAAGACAAGCCTTCCGTCCGACCTTCGCGGTTTGCGGCCGATACTGGAGGCCGCCGATAAGCTTCGCCGTGAGGGCAAAGACGACAAGGCGATCGCCACTTACCGAACCGTTACCAGTGGCATGGAGATCAATATGCCGAAACTGGCGCGGTCTTATTTTGGCCAGGGCCTGATTTGTGCGAAGATTCCCGAGCAAAGAAAGAAGGCCACCGAGTTTCTGCGTCATGCGGTGTACTACATAACTGACAACAGCGATCTGCACCTGGCGCTTGCGCTGAATTATTGCTTCCAGTTGGAATGGAACAACGCGTTGATGTCGGCGCGGCGAGCGGTTCTGCTAAAGCCGGACGACGCGAACGCGCGGTACTGGTTGGGCTGGATCTACTTCCACGGGGTGCAGGATAACGCGGCCGCGATGTCCCATCTCCAGGAGGCCCTGCGCCTGAAGCCGGCCGACGAGGAAGCGCTTCACGAATTGGCTGTTGTCTCGGTGTACAGGGGGCAATATGCAAACGCGGTCACACTTCTCCAGCGAGTTATACGTTTGAGGCCTGACTATGCCGAAGCCTACTGGTTCCTCGGCATCGCATATTTGAAGATGGGCGACCGGCCGCAGTCGCAGCAGGTTCTTAGAACCTTGCAGAGGATCGACAAGGATTTAGGACGCGAGTTTGCAGCGCGAATGTGATGAGTGGATATTGGCGTCAATAACATAGCGCTCACCTATGAATTGGATCACGCATTAGCACGCCAAGATAATTCAACCCGATTCGGCATGATCATTGCGCGCAGACTCTTTTCGATTGCCGTACTCATATTGTAGGTGTGGGCTTAGTCTCTTGAAGATCGCAAAACGAGTTGATCCTCAGAATTCATATTCAATACGCGAACCGTAGTCCTGCCTATGGCGGTCGTGCCAAACAGGGTGATTCCGTTGATCTCTTTGCGTTTGTTGAATGAGCTTTTTGTAATGCATTGCACCCTCCTCGCAACCTCCTCGCGATCATTACGCCATTGTCGCAAGCATTACATGGGCTCGGTCCAACTCGGAGAAGATAACGCCTTGTCGGGCTCGCCGCAATATCGGGCGGTAGGATCTGCTGTCGCCCACTTCGTGGGCTCGCGCGGATGGCCCGCGCGATTCCCAGGGCTCGCGGACTCGCCCTGGGCTTTATGCTGTCACCCACTTCGTGGGTTGAGCCCGACCCGCGCATTCCCGTCCTCTCGTCAGCGTTCGGAGGTCACAGATCTTGTCGCTCCAAGTAACGCCGTGCTATGTTTTGCGCCATGAGTACGCTTGCCGAGATCGAAGCCGCAGCCGACGCCCTTCCGGCGGAGCAGAAACAGGAGTTGATCCTTTTTCTCGCGGCGCGGCTCCGCGCTGGAGCGAACGAATTGCCTGCGCCCCGAGAGTTTAGCCGGGAACAGATTGATCAATGGATTGCGGACGACGAAGAAGGTTACCGCAAGTTTCTTGATGGACAGTGAATCTCTTCCTCGACACCAGCGTAATGTTGGCCGCTTGCGGGTCAGCCAAAGGATCGTCGCGAGCTATTTTTCATCTCGCTAATGCAGCCGGGTGGACGCTGATGAGCAGTCCGTACGCGCTCGGTGAGGTGCTGCGAAATCTGGAAAAGCTTCCGGCCGCGGCGACGGCGGAGTGGGTCCGTCTTCGACAGCAACTCAAGATCGTTGACGATGTGGTTTCCCCTGACCGGCCTGCAATCTTCTTCGCGAGCAAAGATCGCCCAATTCTACTTACCGCGCTCGCATGGTCGGATGTCTTGGTCACTCTGGACCGCGACGACTTCGCGAAATTCCTCGGCAGCCAGTTTTATGGTCTGCGTGTGCGACTACCGTTCAACTTCCTTGACGAAGAGCGGAGGGAAGGGCGCTTAAAGGTCTCGCAGCCCTAGCTGGCGGGACTACTACGGTCCATGCTAGGGGGGCGCCGGGCGCTCGCAAATAGAATGGAACCGTCCACCAGTTCGGACGGCGGTTGGCGCTTGGTTAACAATTCACCGAATTCCCACCAAGCCCTGCACCGATTGGATCAACTTCTCCGAGTCGTAGCCTATTCCATCCTTGAAGACGATTTCGACCTTTTCGATCTCGCTGATGTTCATCGCCGGGTTTCCTCTCACTATCATCAAGTCGGCTTGCTTTCCTACCGCGATCGAGCCGATGCGCGAGTCTTCTCCGAGAAACCTCGCGCCGTTGAAGCTCGCGATCTTGATCGCTTCGAGAGGCGTGAAACCCGCTTCGACCAGAAGCTCGACTTCACGTAAATCGCCGAAGCCCGCTACGATGCCGCCGTTGCCAGTTGGGTCCAGGCCCGCTATCAACAACCCGCCCGCCTTCACGAATGCACGCTCGAAATCCATCGCTTTGCGGAGCAGCGCTACGTTTGCGGGATCGGACGAGACTCGGGCGCGCGCCGTCAGATAACGAACTCGTGCATCGGTAGACATCACGTTGAGCACTCGGGAATTGAGTAACGCCGAGGCCGCGCCGAGTCCGCTTTGAGTCAAGGGCGCACTCCCGGCTTCGAACACTGGCAGCGTGGAAGTGATCGCGACGCCCTTAGCGACGAGCGTGCGGATAGTGTCTTGTGCGGCGGGACTATTCAGATCCAGTTGCCTGAGGCTGGCGCTGACTGCGGCGCCCGGGCACTGATCCGGTTGTTTGTTCGGAACAAACTCTGAATCCGCCATCAGCCCGTGCTCGAGATTATCGATCCCGATCTCGGCTGCTTCGCGGTAGCCGATCGAGCAAAGATGTCCAGTTACTTTGAGCCCGCGTTTGTGGGCTTCTTCGACGGCCGCGCGCAACTCGTCACGCGTGATGTTCATGTAAGCTTTGAAAGAAGTCGCGCCTTCGTCAGCCCAGAAGTTGACCATCTTCCGTGCGTCGTCCGGGCCGGTTAGTTCGTGCATCACCGGCGTGAACGAGCCTCGGCCTTCGAGATACGGAGCGGTGATGTGCATCTTCGGCCCGATCATCTTGCCCGAATCGATCAGCCGCTTGATTTCAAGATCGGTGAAGGGCGCCACGCTGCCGGTGGTGCGAATCGTTGTGACGCCGAGGGCCAGGTACAAACGAGGGAAGCTCGTGCCCATGTTGGAATACATCGGCGGAGATCCACCCATCGGAAAAAACATGTGATCGTGCATTCCCACAAGACCGGGCAGCGCGGTGTAGCCTCTGAGATCAACTGTCTGGGCGTTAGCTGGAAGCCCCGTTGGTGAACTCGCTCCGATCGATTGGATCTTGCCGTCCGCGATCACGATTGTCTGATCATCGACAGGCGCGGCTCCGGTGCCGTCGATTATTCGCACGTGAGTGAGGACAACCACTGGAGCTTCGACGCGAATGAATTGTTGCCGATCGGCGGCGGGCCCTTGAGCGATTGAACCGCCGACCATACAAACCAACAAAAGAAAAGCGCTGATGATTTTCATAGGTCTCCGTTACCGAGGCGTTGCGTTGTAAGAGGTTCGAATTCTGGATGGACGTGCTTTCGGCAAATCATGCAGCGGAGTTGTTCAGCAGCATGAGTTGTTTACTCGAGCCGCAAGAGTGGCCATCCGCGCGACATTCTAGCTGTTTTCTTTGTGAAGCAGAACCTCAAGGAAGCACCAACACCCACTCCACAACGCGCGGTCACGGGAAAGTCCTAATCAAGAGAGGTGACAGCCTCCACGGATAGCAGGATAAATCTGCAGCCCTCCTTCGTGGGTTCGCAGAAGAGTATTCCGCGACGAATTATTTTCGTCGGCTTCTCGTCGGGAAAGCTCATGCGATAGGTGGCGCTCTGGATCGCCGCCGAAAATGGACGAAGCTTCTCCGATCCGCGGATGAATTTCACGCCCTCAACTTTCGCTTTTCCTGCCGTACCCGGAACAAGGACGACGAAAAACTCCGCCTGCAACTCCTTCTTTTCATCCTTGAGCAGTGGCCCGAGTTCGACCGTACGCGATTCAATCAGTTCTTCTTTCGCCTTGCTCAAGCGCGATTCGACTTTGGCATTGCCGGCCAACCTGTTCAAATTCTCAAGCGCCTCAGGTATTCGCCGCACGCCGCCATCGGCAAGGGCGTACCAGTGTAAGGCTTCTTCTTTTTTGCCACGCGTCTCGCTGATCTGCCCCAGGTGATCGCCGACCTCACTGTACTGCTCGATCTGCCAGGCTGCCATCAGATACTTCTCCGCCAGATCCAGATTTCCTTTTTTGAAGTGTATCCAGCCGAGGGTATCCCAATAGGCGGCAAGGCTCCTCACACGTGCGAGATCATCCGTGGTCAAATGCTCAAGTCTGGCTTCACCCAAATTAGTTGTAACTGCCAGCACTGCTTCTTCGGCATACTGCTGAGCCTTATCAAGCTGAAGGTTATGAAGTGACAAATTGTACGCGACATCGTTCAAGGTCAATGGCGCGCGCGAAATTTTGAGGGCCTGATCGAACGCCTCAATAGCTTTCTGGGATTGACCGAGAGCCGCATAAGCGTGTCCCAGACTAATGTGGTAGCCGGGCGCTTCTGGATTCAAGGCGATTGCTTGTTCCAGCTCCGGCACTGCTTCCTTATGCTTCCGCCACTCGACAAGCATCAGGCCGAGATTGCCGTGTGCCGACATATCGAGCGGTGTAACCTCAATCTGTTTGCGGAAGGCGGCTTCTGCCTTTTCGTACTTCTTCTCGGCCCAGAAAATCTGCCCGAGAAGTGCATAAGCGGAATCATCGAACGGGTTAATCCTGGTCTGCTCGGTGAGGGCTTCGGTCGCGTCATTGAGTTTACCTTGCTTCAGGAGCGCGTAACCTAACCGGCCATGAGCGAGCTTGTGTTTCGGTTCTTTGGCGAGGACACGTTTGAGCAGCTCTTCAGCCAGCGGGTAGTGTTCGTTATCGTCGGCCGCACTTGCTGCTTTCATTAGCTCTTCCGAATTCATCGAGTCCGGGAATGACGGTTTTGCAGTCACGTCGGTCTTAACCGATAAGAATTGGTTTGCATCGGCCTTCGTCGAGTTCAGGAATGCCAAATAATCCTGAATGCGCGTCCGAGAGATTTCACCCTGGCGCACGCGTAGGGTCCGCTCCGCAATCAGGGTCTTCTCCTCGAGCTTGTAGCTGGAGCGATACTCCGCATAATCCCTTATCACGGTGATCGGCACAGGCAAACGAATTTCGTATTTCGCCGGTAAGGAAAGCTTCAGCCGGTAGGTAATGTCGGTGGGTGATCCAAATCCAATTGGCTTTGAGCTCTCCTTATCGGCATCTGCTTCAGGTAAGTGAAACGACGGGAAAGGCAGTTCGAGCATGTCCGTCTTGCTGGACCAGTCCAGATAGTCCGTTGTGGTGAAATCGTATTCCAGTTCGAATGGTTTTTCGGTTGCGCTCGGGTCGGCCGGTCTTATTTCGGTTATTTCTCCATCGAATCCTAGCCCCAGAGTATAGTTCAGGTAAAAGCGAAGGTTCTTCCATTCGGCCTTCGGCGTCCTTCTGAACAGGATTCGAAACATTAGTTCCGAATCGCCGCGAAGCGTAAGACGAGCCCGTCCGGTAAGCTCGCCTAGATCATTGACCTTACCTTCGATCTCGACTAACTGCGCGCTGGGGAAAGGAGGATTAGCCGGAGTGATTTCGAGCCTGGCTGGAGCGTTATCGGGAATCAACAGAGCCTGCTTCTTGCGCAATTGTGAGGCCAGCAAACGGAACGGCGCCACTTCGGTAGTAGTGTCCACCCAGAGCATTTCAGTGCCCAGCGGAATGGCGGTGATCACGTGATCAAACTGCGCGGGAGATGGTATATCAGGATCAATTGCGTGCGACGAATTGATGAGTACCGGGTACGCGCGCATGCCCGCGGCGAGCAGCATCGAGGTCAGCAGCGTGTGTTTGTCTTTACAATCACCGTATTCGTTCGCCAGGATTTCCGTTGCTGGATGCGGTTGGTAACGGCCCTGACCGAACGACAGGCTGACGTAGCGAAAGTTCTTCGCCACATATCCGTATAACGCCTCAATCTTGTCCACATCGCTGTTCCGGCCACGCGTCTGCTCCGCGACTTTGGCACGGATCTTATCGTCAGGAATAATCCGGTCGCGCTGAAGCTCGGCGTACCATCGTCCGACCGCTTCCCAGTTCTTGAACGTAGTCATTTGGACCTGAGGTGGTTTTGGTTCCTCGGGCTCGGGTGTGTTTAGCGCCTCGCCTGTTTTCGATTCTTTCTTTCCCTCCTTTTCTTCTCGCTTCAGGTTTGCGCTTTGCCAGGAATAGATGCGCCGTCCATTCTCTTCCTTGATGCCTGGATCAAGACCCGGCTCGACTTTTAACCTCACGTCATTGGTTTGTGGAATATTTACTTCCAAACGCTCATCCAGCACGATTGCAACGTCCTTGATAAAGTTGTGTTCAAGCCAGAAATGGTTTGGCGCTAACGGGGCGGTTACTTGCCAGACGATACGGTATTCAAGCGAGTCTCCCGGACGAAGACCCGGCACTGTCACGTGTTTCGCTTTCAGGTCAGAATAAACTGGCGCGCTGCGCGAAACGGGAGCGGTCAACTCCTGGACGTTGGTCTCCGACGCATTTACAACACTGCCATCGCGCTTGTGGACTCTGACGTGTTCAATCTCGATCTTCTCGTTGGCGCTGCTATAAGGAAAGATGAGCTGGCCGAAAGTCTGCACACCAGCTTCGGTTTGAATCTTGATGCGAGAACTCAATTCACGTTGTCCGGTGCCGTCGTTTTCAAATCGGTAAGAGGATTTCAGTTGTTCGATTATGAAAGCTTCCTGCGAATAATCAGGTTGTTTCTGATCGGCGGGCATTGGCTTCTGGGCGGCCCGCTCCAAGGTTGCTGACGGCGCCTGATTAGCCCGCTGAGCCTGAACCGAATGGAACTGACTAACCTCAGATGAAGCTATGACGAGAAGAAGCATGAGATGAATTCGAGTGAACCGATACATTGATTTACCCTTTTGTTTTTCAGTGAAAACCTGGCCAGCAATCCGATCACAATGGATTCGGCTTGTCAGGCCAAAAGCACGAGAGCGTATGCTTGCCAATTAACGTTATGAGAGCGCCGTAAGCTGGACTAACCGAACAATTCTGCTTGGACATCTTTTCGCTTTCGGCTCGGTGGAGTTTACCACACAACTCGGAACGCTTCGAAAGAAAACGCAAGGTGTTTGGAAAGCGCGGCCCAGACTCTTATATCACTACAGAACCGCGTCTCGACATTGCGCGCCCGAGGGACATCCTCTCATTCCTTCGTTTCTTGAACTGAGCGATTCTGTACTGTCTGGTCTTTCGCATAAACAGTTATTCCTTCGCGCTCGATCCTCTCTCGCAACCGAGCGTTGAAGGGCTCATCCAGGCGAACGAGATCCAGTTCGTAGATGATCGGTGCTTCTTCAAGCGCCTCAAAGAGGTCGGCCCATTCCTGCGCGGTCGCGCTTGGGGCCGAAATCGCCAGGTCGAGATCGGAAGCTCGACGGGCGCGGCCAGTCGCGCGGGAGCCGAACACTCGCGCTTCCCGGACGGATGGAAATCGAGCGAGCGCGCTACGCAATACCTGGAGGTCTTTGTCTCGAAGGGAAATAGATTTCATGATTTCAATCCCACGTGAGGCCTTCAATCCTATCGGCCATCTTTCCCAGTAGCTCGGTGTAACTGGCCGCTATGTGCTGATAGATGCGAATCGCCAATTCTTCGTCATAGGTATGAGTAGTGAGATTGCGGTCCTCAAGCATCTGTAGCCACACATCACCGTCCTCGGGCGTGCTGATAAGACCTTCGGTGAAGGCTTTCTTGAGGGTCGAACGCGGGCCGCCACATTCGTGACCCTGTCGCTCAAGATAGAGCTTCAATGTTTTCCAAACTAATTCGAAGGAGAACTCGAAACGCTGGATGACTGCGTCGCGCAGGATATCGCTTTCTGGTTGCTGAACCGCTTGGATCAACCGCTCCGTCGCCTTGCGCACGTCCTTTTGCCGCTCTGTGAAACGCTCTTCGCTCATACGACTTTGTATACCATTTCCAGATTTCGTCGGATAGCTGTTCGAGCCTTGCCGGCTATCAAACCGAAACCAATCAGGCTCAAGTCAACTTATTGCTTACATCTTCTAAGCGTTCTGCTTCAATCGATCCAGGAACTCCGGATTGTCCTTCGTTTCGGTGAGCCCCTTCAGAAGCAATTCCATCGCTTCAATTGGCTTCTTGCCCGCCAGTGCGCGGCGAAGCAAATTGATCTGCGGCATTACGCCGGGATCGAATAGCTTCTCTTCTTTGCGAGTTCCCGATTTGGTGATGTCTACGGACGGAAAGATCCTGCGCTCAGAAAGCCGGCGATCCAATACGAGTTCCAGATTTCCGGTTCCTTTGAACTCCTGGAATATCACTTCGTCCATCTGGCTGCCCGTATCGATCAGCGCTGTGGCGATGATCGTCAGCGAGCCGCCCTCTTCGGCTTTGCGAGCCGCCCCGAAAAACTTGCGCGGGAATTCAAGCGCTCGCGAATCCACGCCGCCGCTCATCGTGCGTCCGCGCCGGCTCGTCTCGCGATTCGAAGCGCGAGCCAGCCGCGTGATCGAGTCGAGCAGCATCACCACGTCCTGGCCGCATTCAACCATTCGCTTGACGCGTTCGTGCACGAGCTTCGCAATCTGAAGATGGAAGTCGGCATTTTGATCGGCCGACGAGGCGATCACTTCACCGCGAACTCGGCGTTTCATATGAGTGACTTCTTCGGGGCGCTCATCGATCAACAGCATCACCAGGTGAATGTCGGGATGATTGTCGGCGACGGCCTCGGCGATCTCTTCGATCAGCGTAGTCTTGCCGGTCTTTGGCGGAGCGACGATCAACCCGCGCTGGCCCTTGCCGATCGGCGTGATCAGATCGAGCACGCGCATCGACAGGTTCGGATTGCCCGCGGACAATTCGAGCCGCTCGGTCGGATCGATGCTCGTGAGCCTGGTGAACTCGCGCGTTTTCGAATACAGCGTAGGGTCGGTCCCGTTGATCGTCTCAATGGTTTTGAGCTGATCCGCTTGTGAGCCTTTGCGGCCATTGGTCGGCGGCGACGCGAGCCCGGCGATTTGCACGCCTTCGCGAAGCTTGAATTGTTGTATCAGCGTGCGCGGCACAAACACGTCGTTGCGCGAAGGAAGAAGGTTGCTATCCGGCTGGCGAAGGAAGCCAAATCCCTTCTCGTTTATTTCAAGCACGCCTGATGCGTTCTGATCGGTTTCCATCTATGACAGTCCCTCTCATTAAGGCAGGTCGAGCAAGACCTCGGCCCGCGCCGCCATAACCTCTCTACCGAAATCCGTGAGACTCACCGTAGGGTACAAGCCCTTCCCGGCCGCGATGCAATCTGCTTGCATCAGCGCTTTGATATAGAGTCCGATGTCGTCCTGCGTCATATCTCGAAGCAAGCCATAGGTCGAGAGTTGATCGAGCTTATGCTCCGCGACCTGTGATGATTTTGACCCGCGAAGCACCGCGGCGACTGTGCCCTTGCCAAACCGGCCGTTCATTCTCGCTACGCAACTCAGGATCTTTCGCACGACCACGATCTCGGCCGCGTTAAGCGATCGTCCGCGAGGTGGTTCGGGCTCGGAAGGTGCCTCGGTGACTGCGCGATTCAGCGCGGCACGTTTTCTCAATTCGCTTCGAAGCTCGTCTCCGGTTGGCGCGTTGTCGATGATGAGTGTGTCCATCTCGGTCGCCGGCCGAAGCCCTGCGGGAGCGGACGCGGCGATGCTCATAACTCCCGACCCGGCGCGCGATGTTCTTGTTCGTGTGGAGCCCGAGATATTCGATCCGGATGGCGCGCAGCTTGAACACGAATCACACCGCTCGACTTTTTTGCGATCGCCGAAGTAGCCAAGGATGAACCGACGCAGACACGTTTTGTGATAACAGTAATCGAGCATCCTGCGAAGCTTCAGTTGTTCGGCGGCGGCGCGGGCGGCCAATTCCTTCGTGTCGATTTGCAAAGTCTTCGCCGGAGGATTGTCGAGCAGCTTTATTCCGCGGCCCTTATACGCGTTGCGAAATGAAATCACGCCGCGCGACGAGAGAGTTCGCAACGCTCGATACAATTGCGATTCACTCAAACCCAGGAATCGTCCGACCGAATTGAGTTCAATCTCGGATTGCTCGCGATCATTCAAGTCGCGATTGAATATCATCTCGCGCAACAAGTTGCTCTCGGGCGAGTCCTCATCAAATTGTTCGAGCGCATCGTCGACCCGGGTCGTAAGCCGCGCGATGATGTTCTTGTCAGTCGATCGGCCGCGTTCGATGTGGCCCGCTTTCTCAAGGGCCACCAGCGCGGAGTAAATCGCCATATCGTTTTTCTCGCCGAGGCGTCCAGCCAATTCGCGAGCCGACATCTCGATCTTATCAGTTCCGAACGATGCGATCTCGTGATAGACCCGGCGAATCAACTCCGGCGGCGGATTGTTGCCGTCGATAAAGAACTGCTGCGTGCGCGTGTCGGCATAATTGAACAACAACAGGCAATCCGATGGCAGCCCGTCGCGGCCGGCTCGCCCGACTTCCTGATAATAAGCCTCGATCGAGCCCGGCAGATGATAATGAACCACGAATCGAATGTCTCGCTTGTCGATTCCCATGCCGAAAGCATTTGTAGCAATTATCGCTTGAAGCTGCCCGCTCATGAATCTGTCCTGGGCGCGCGTACGCTCGGGCTCGGTCATTCCCCCGTGATAGGCCTCAACATTCAGGCCCGCCATCTTGAGGTTGGCGCTGATCTGCTCGACGCTCTTGCGCGTCGCTGTGTAGATGATGCCCGCGCCTCGCGAGGTCTTGATCATATGCTTCAGCGTTGCGAGTTTTTCTTTCTCGGTTGTTACGTGAACGACTCGCAACGCAAGATTCGGGCGATCGAATCCCGCCACCAATAGCCGGGGATTGACGAGACCGAGTTGCTCGATCACATCTGCTCTGACGCGCTGTGTCGCGGTTGCCGTCAGCGCAAGAATTTTCGGGCCGCGCAGCCTGCCGGCGGCTTCTTTGAGCTTGAGATAATCCGGCCTGAAGTCATGTCCCCAATGCGATATGCAATGCGCTTCGTCGATCGCAAACAGGCGCACCTTGACTTCCGCGATTGAGTCCATGAAAGCCTGGCTGCGAAACCGTTCGGGCGCAACGTAGACGAGTTTGTACAGTCCGCGCCGAATTTCGCTGAGGCGTTTATTGGTCTCGGCATACGTGAGCGAGCTGTTGATAAAGGTTGTCGGCAAGCCGCGCGCGATTAGTTGATCGACCTGGTCTTTCATTAGAGCAATGAGCGGTGATACGACGAGAGTTATACCGTCGAGCATCATCGCGGGCAATTGATAGCAGAGCGATTTGCCGCCGCCCGTGGGCATTACCACCACGGCGTTTTCGCCCTCGAGCACTGCGTCTATGACTTCAGCCTGGCCTTCAAGGAAGTCAGCGAAGCCGAAATATTCCTGGAGAGCCTCACGGGCTCGAGTGTTACTGCTCACCGGAATCCTCGATGCTGTAGCGCGGCGGAGTGAACAGGATCGGAGAAGCTTTGGAGCTTAACAATAACACGAGGGGCGTTGAGGGCAAAGGCTGAGATTGTCAGAAGCGCTGCACTATCCCTCCTGAATTGTGTTGACGCCGCGGCGCCGCCGCCGTAGACTCAGCTTGCCTCTGCAATAACATCCTCACCAAATAGCTATCGTGCTGGGGAGCACGAAGCCTTAGCCCTTGGCATTACTTGAGACATCGAAAGTAGAGCACTGCTCGAGTGTGCTCACTGCGAGGGCGATTGAGGATCTTTAGGAGGATCACATGAAGACTTTTGGATTGAAGCTTGCTGTCGCACTGATCATTAACACCTCGCTGTTGACCGTCGCCGCGAGCCCGGCGTTAGCTCAGGGACAAAGTGATAAGAAGGCCGCCAAGCAGGAGTTGAAACAGCTCAACAAGGAAGCCAATAAGACCGGCAACAAGGCCGAAGAAGTTGCCGATGATCTGGGGCGCAAAGCGGTGTTTTGCATTCTGGCTGCCCACACGTCCGGTGTCGGAACGGCAGCGGAACTCAAGGCAAAATTCGACGCTCTTACTGGATTTCCTTTTGGACAATTTGTAGCCGCGGTGCTTTTGGCCGATCGAATCGATATGCCGCTCGACGATATAATAGCGAAGTTGGTCGCGGGCAATTCGATTGGACAGATCACGAAAGACGCTGACGTAAACATGGGCGAAGTGCGCAGTCATTTTGGACAGTTTCGCAGTGAACTCGCGCGATCGCAGACCAATCCCCCGACGAAGGACTGTTTAAAGAGCACTACTCCGTAATAGAGACTATAGTGGGAATCTATCGCAGTCGGCGGAATTAGCGACCGTATCTATCTGTGCCCTTTAGGCGCTGGCCATCCGATTCTATGACGCCGTGGCGAGACGGGTCCGCGTAAACCCGAGGGTACTGTCGCCAGGCCACGGGCTATTCCTACCAGCACAGGAATGTTTTCTCGCGTCTCAGTTGAGAGATTGAGGATTCACGCTGTTGAGTTATGTGACAATCGTGTCGTTAGTCCCCGGCCGGGCTCTTCCCTGAGCTTCTCGGCTTCGACTTAATCTCGCGCCGCCCTCAGTTCAAAACATCGCCCTCATGGGTAACACAAATAAACGCTTCGGCAGTTCAAACGGAGCGCATGGTTAGCGGAATGACGCTTGCCAAGATCCTTTAGGAAGACGAGTTTAGAATCAACACCGCAACGCTGATCTAAGAACTCTGATTCTCCTGCCTCCCAAGCCACCCGCACTTGTACCGCCCCAGATAAGAGAATCTACATGAACAAGCACTTGAGAGTAACAATCATCGGTTGCCTGATCTTGCTGATGTTAGTTGTATTCGCAGTCTCCCGTCCTGGCACTTCGCAAGCCTATAGCCCAAAGAAGAAGCATCAAGAGGACGGACTTTTTGTTCACGGGAGAATCCTGGTTCAGTTTCGCCCGAGCCTGATGGCCTTACGGCAACCGAACGTGATTGCGGAGGAAGGCGCGAGCGATGGTGGTGAAATTGGCGAGACCGGTGTCCATCTAGTCGAACTCCCCGAGGGCGCCGACGAAGAAGCATTCGTGAACGTATTTCGGGCTCGACCCGAGGTAGAGTTTGCAGAGTTGGATCGCATTGTTCCTGTGCAGGAAATGATACCGAATGACCCCTGGTATTCAAACTGGGAGTGGTATCTTCCCAAGATTTCCGCGCCTGCCGCCTGGCAGACGACGACTGGGGTCAACTCGGTGACGATAGCGATAGTTGATACCGGGGTCGATGGCGCTCACGAGGATCTTGCGTCGAAGCTTGTGCCTGGGTGGAACGTCTACGGAAACAACTCAGACTCAAGCGATGTGTATGGGCACGGAACCAAGGTGGCTGGAACGGCGGCGGCGTCGAGCAACAATGGAATGGGTGTCGCTTCCGTAGCGTGGAACTGTCGCATAATGCCGGTTCGAGTGTCGGCCACCGATGGCACTGCTTCCTATTCGAACATCGCCACCGGGCTTACATGGGCGGCGAATCACGGTGCCCGCGTTGCTAATGTAAGCTACATAGTATCCGGAAGCTCCACGGTGTCGTCCGCAGCCCAGTACTTCCAGAGCAAGGGCGGAGTCGTCACAGTTTCAGCGGGTAATTACAGCACTTTCGATTCATCACCTGATAATCCCTATGTGCTAACCGTGAGCGCTACTGATCCGAACGATTTGTTGTATTCGTGGTCAAACACCGGGAACAACGTGGACGTTGCAGCGCCGGGTTGGTCTTACACCACAGTGCGAGGTGGAGGGTATTCGAGCGCCTCCGGCACCTCAATATCAGCGCCAATCGTCGCCGGCGTGGCTGCGCTTGTCATATCGGCTAACCCAAGTCTAACCGCGCCGCAGGTCCAGGATATCTTGAAACAGTCTGCGGACGACGTGGGTTCCTCCGGGTGGGACGCCAGCTACGGATGGGGGCGGGTCAATGCAGCGCGTGCGGTAGGTCTTGCGGTAGGCAACACATCGCCTCCACCGGACACAACACCTCCGGCAGTCGGCTTCAGTTCTCCCGCGCCTGGAGCAACCGTCTCCTCAACTTTATCGGTTCAGGTTACAGCTAGTGATAACGTCGGGGTGAACCTGGTGAGCCTCAGCGTTGATGGAACGCTCGTGGGAGGCGATAATGCCGCTCCGTATACGTTCTCGTGGAGCACTAATACCGCGTCGAATGGAACTCACACCCTCATGGCTACGGCGAGCGATGTGGCGGGAAACACGACGAACACTTCCATCACGGTAAGTGTCAACAATCCCCTGTCGGATACGCTCCCACCGGCTATCAACATTACAGCGCCGGCTAACGGCTCGAAAGTCTCGGGAAATGTTTCCGTGTATGTGAGTGCCACCGACAATATCGGCGTGGTTAGGGTTGAACTCTATGTAGACTCTAAGCTCGTCGCCACATCATCAGCCTCTCCATTTGCCACCAAGTGGAATACACGGCGCGAAGCATCGGGCTCACACACATTGCAGTGTAAAGCATATGATGCTGCGGGAAATTCGGGGACGTCTGCTCTTGTCAGAGTCTATAAGTGAGGTCCAAAGTTTCAAGCCACGGAAAAAAGAGAAGGGCGGGATTGAGGTCCCGCCCTTCTGCTGATTGGCTCAAGGTAATTGACAACCTATGGTTGAACAATAACCTCCGGATAACAGACTGTACACGGAGTTGAGGATGCAAACGGAAGACGGTTGTTGTTGACGTCGTCCAGGAAATTCTTAAGGATTTCCTCGTCGTCCCGAAGCGGGTTACCGCTGAAAGTCAGATTCCCACCGGTGCCGCACAACTCGGTGTTGGCCGCATTCATGACCGACCCGATCGTGATGATGCCCAGGCCAAGGCTCGTCGCATCCACCAGTTGGCCACGCTCGAGACAGCGAAACTTGACGTCGAAAGTCGTAGCGATCAATTGCACGGAGAGCATGTAAGCCATGTTGACCGCATTCCCACTCAGCAGCCAGGTTCGGAACGCACCGTATGCTTTCGCGAAAGGATCGGTGGTCGAAACCTTGAACGGGGTTCCGTTGTAATTCGAAAGACACAGCGAGTTAATGCAGTTGCGCCACGCGGGATCATTGGCTTGAAGAATCGCCTGGCCGTTTTTGTTTGACCAGAAGCCAAGCGTGAAGCCGCACGATGCGGGATGGAAGCAGATGTCGCCGAAGTTCAGCCCAACCACATCTTCATTTGCGGCTCCGCTGTAGCAGCGCTCGTTATTGCTATCCGCCGCGGGCGCTGTTTGCACCCAATAAGTCTGGGCAGGATTGGTCGGGCACACGACGTTAGGTAACTGCTCACACACTTTGTAAGTCGCGCCCGACGGCACAGTCACAGTCCATGCTCCTTGCGGGTCTGTATTCACTGTAATAAAGAATGAGCCATTGACATAGATATCAATTCTCACGTCGGGAATACCTGCCTCGTTTGGATCAAGCTGCCCGTCTGCGTCCGCGTCATAGAACTTGAGACCGCTAAGATTCGCCTGGGGTGGTGGCGGGACGCATTCCGGATCGTTCGGATCGCACTCCACGGCCTTCACCTTGAAGTTATCGGTTTTGGAATCGGCGGATTTGAAATTGATGTGGATACCATCTTGAGCAATTGTAGTCGTGCTCGTCTTCCGAATTAGCCAAACCTTATACTCACCGCCGTTGTTCGGCGTATCGTTGAACGGGCACAACAGAACGGGTGTCGAACCGTTCGCCGAATTGGGCGTTCCAATAGGATGCGGGCAGGGCCCTGCTGCTCCCGAAATCTTTCCGCCGCTGACGGTAACCTGCCGGCAGCTCGCAAAATCCGTTGACAGTAAAGTCGCACCGCTCGGATCGGTTACCTGGAAGTAGTAGGTACCGTCAGGGAGGCCTGTCGAGTTCACATTCTGCGGTCCGCCGTTGAGGTAAACATCGCATTTGTTGTCATAGAGGTTCGCGTTGACTGATGTGCCGTCTCCAAGTGACGTGAAGATTGCGCCGAAAAAGGCATTTGTGGGAGCTGCCGAGACATTGCGCGAAAGCGTAACGAAAGGCACGGCCATTGCCACGGTCAGAACAAGAGTCAAAAACAATCTGTATGCATTCCTGCTTCTCATAACTTCTCTCCTTGCTTTCGCCGGATCGATCCCAGCGATCTTGTTTGTGAGACTGGGGCCAGCCTCAGTGAGGTTACTACCTATGCTTGATCAACCCGGTGATGGTTTGGGGGCGTATCACGCCATAAGTCTCTAAATAGTCTCTGAAGTCTCCACCGGGAGCCCCTGGTGGAGGAGCTCCCGTGGCAGCTTCCTTTAATGGTCACAGTTATTGGTCACAGTGACCCGGCCCGATTACACCATTGTTGTAGCTATCAAGCGTGCCCATCAATTGCAGAACCGTCTGCTTCTGAGCTTTGCTGAGGTTCTTCCAGTCGAGGGAGTTCTTGGTTGCGAGGAAGGCGTCCGCGGCCGTTATCGTTGCCGAGATCGCTGAAGCATCGGCCCCGCCCGCAATGCTGAGCTTCGCCGCCAGCAACTGCGCATAGAGCTTGTTGATTCCATTCGAAGCATCGAACACTCCGTTCGAGCCCCTGAAACTGAGCAACGACACAGCCTGAGCCGCCGTCGTGACGACAATCGTCTTGCCGCCACCCGAACCAAGTGAAATCGGCAGCAGTGCCGTTATGAGGTCTGGATTGTGACCTGTGAATCCGGCATGATTCTTCCAGAAGCCGATCGTCACCGTGCATCCGAGCTCTTGCGGCGGCACCCCGCATTCGGGTATCGGCAGGTTCTCGAATTCGAAATCGTAAGTTGTGTCATTGAAATTCACACCGATGGTGAAGTTGTCTGCATTCCCATCGAAGTCATTCCATACCGGGGCGCCGGCTCCGGACACTATTCGCACTCCGCCAAGGCAATCGTCGGCGTTTATGATTCTCGGCGTCGAATACCCGAGTCCCGCCAGCGTCGACAGGTAACCCGAAAGCAACGTCAGCGGCGGTCCGCCGTTTCCGCCGTGATTGCCCGACCACCATCCTCCATGGAGGGCATCCCAATGTTGCCATACACCCGCGGTTACAACCGTCGGCGTCGTGCCATCCTCAGACAGGTGGACTGGACCGTTCTGAAGCGGAATAGTCTGACCCGCCGGAGTGGTCGGCACATACTGACCTGTTTGATAACTAGGCTCGAAGAATATCAGATCATCGATGCCACCCCCGGGATCAAATATCCCATCTCCATTCACGTCGACATTGAGAACGAGATAGGGAGCAACGCTTCCGTGGTGAGCCGAGACATACGTGTCATAACTGAGAGTGGTCAACCCACTCAGCGGTTGGTTGTTGTAGTCGCTGTTTCGGAATTGAGCGTATGAGTTTCCATCCAGGCCAGTGGTGAAATGGGTCGATCCCGCGCCAACGGGCGGGGCGGCCGGACCAATCGAGAAGCTTCCGGTAGCGGTGCTTGTTCCGCTAAGCAGATGGCCTAACTGGAAATTCCAGCCGTCCATGTTCGACGGCTTAACCACAACGGTTGAAAATGCAAGCATAGTTGACGGGCCAGCAATCGTTACTGTTATCGTGAGGGCGACTGCTGCGAGAAGCGACATCTTTTTACTCTTCATATTCTCTCCTGCTTTCACGTCGGGAGGGATCCGGCGAAGGTTAAGCTCGCCAAATGGGGCGGCGTACCGAACGTCTATTCTCAATGACCATCGCGTTCCGTGACTCTTACTCTTATTTGGCGCGCAGTATTGTCAGTTATTCCTCTACTGAGTGTTTTGCCCGGTAACGCTGCAACCGGGTTCTTCGACGGCTTGAATCCTACCAAGTCCGCCTGATATGAGATTGCCTTACATCTCCTTCATTGCTCCAAGCCCCGGCGCGCATTGAGCAGTTTCTTTGGCGCCGTGACTCCCAACCTGAACCGGGGTGGTGATCAGCCGGGTCGGGAATAAACTGGTCCAGAGCATATTCCGTGCCCGCGGGTCTGTCAATCCCAAATGAGTTTACGCGCAAAATTCGCGCGATCAAAGTCCCCATACAGGTGCCTATCAATTCATGACGGAAAAACCGGCGGGCATGATCCAATAGTTATTTCTTTATCCGTGGAATGACCTGTCCAGCTTTTGGTCTGCCCGACTCAGAAAGTTGCGAGCGCGGGTGTTAGCAGACTTTCCATCTGCCAGACGATTCGATCTATCTCTTTAACTTGAGAGCGAGAAAGAGAACTGGCCTGAATATCTTCCACCAGTCAGTGATCGCCCGCATCTTGGTGTAGGCTATCCCATCTGTCTTGGGATACTCGATTGTGACCGGGACTTCCACAACTCTGTGCTTGAGCCGAAGCGCCTTGAATAGAAGATAAGGTTCAAGCTCGTACCGGTCGAGCCAATCCTGCCAAAGATTTATTCGCTTGTCGTCGAAGAGCGAAACCTTGATCGCCCGGAAGCCGCTGGATGCGTCAGTCACGCGATGCCCGCAGAAAAGCGAGAACAGAAACGTGTAGCCGCGAGTGCCGAGCTTGCGCCGCCAGGGCATTCGCAGGTACTCACCGCCTTCAAGGTATCGCGAACCCTGCGCGAATTCGGCTTCGCCTTTGATGATCGGATCGAGAAGACGCGGTATCTGTTCGGGCGGAGTCTTCCCGCCGCCTGAAACGATCACTACGATGTCGTAGCCGTGCTCGATCGCATGATCGATTCCGCTTCGAATTGCCGAGCCGACTCCGCGGTTTGCGACGCTTCGAACGACGGTCGCTCCCGCGCGTTCGGCGTGATCGGCGGTGTCGTCGGTTGACCCGTCATCGACCACCACGGTTGTTTCGACGGAATCCGGCACCGCTCGGACTACGCGCGCGATTCGCTCGCCTTCATTCCATGCCGGCGCAACGCAGAGCACTCGCGGCTGCCGTGCAGGCTCACGAGACTCGCGCGCATCTATGCGAGGGGCCATGTATTTTTTAAGCTCGACGCTCATTTTGAAGTCTCGAGCAACCACTGATGAGTGCGGCGCAGTCCGTGCTCGATTGTAAAAGTAGGGACCCATCGAAGCTCGCGGCGAATCTTTTCGATGTTGACGACTCGCCGGCGAATGTTGTCGATGTCGCGGCGATCCACGTACGCAGGCTCGACCGGCGCGCCGGTGATTTCGATGATCAGCCGCGCGAGTTGATTGACGGTCACTTCGCGGCCGGTGCCTACGTTGTAGACTTGCCCGTCGGCTTTCGGACTGATGCCGGCCAGAATCGTAGCTTCAACAGTGTCGTCGATGTAGGTGAAGTCGCGAGTCTGCTCACCGTCGCCGTGAATCTTCAGAGGTTCACCTTTCATCGCCGATTCAAAAAACTTCGACACAACGCCGCAGTACGGATTGTCGGGCCGCTGGGCGGTGCCGTACACATTCGAATAACGCACGACCGCCGACGACAAGCCGTAGCTCTCATAGAAAGCCTTGCAGTAATTCTCGCCCGCGTACTTCGACACCGCGTAAGGGCTGAGCATATTGGTCAGGTCGTCTTCGTTGATCGGCAGGTAGCGAGGGTTCCCGTACACCGAAGTCGACGATGAATAAACAACACGCGGAATCTTTAGCTCGCGCGCGGCCATCAGCACGTTGAGAGTTCCGCCGATGTTGACCTCATAGTCTTCACGCGGATTCCGAGTCGAGACGATGATGTTGCGGGCCGCGAGATGAAAGACGAGACTCGCGCCCTTAGTGACATCGCGGACCAAGTCGCAATCGGTCACGCTTCCGCGAATGACTTCAAGATTTGATTCATCGGCCGGAAGATTGTGGTCGTCGCCCGTGTAGAAATCATCGAGTACGACTACTCGAGCCTGCTCAGCCAGCAGTCTGCGGACTACGTTTGAACCGACGAAGCCCGCGCCGCCGGTAACAACGATTCTCTTACCTCCGAGACTCTCGGAATAGCTCATCATAATTCTCGTTCGGCTCAACGCGATTTATTGCAAGGACAATCCTGCGCGTGAAAGTTTAGTTTGATCGGGCCACAAACAGAGAGGGAAGAGTATCATCAGGGGGCGCGGCGGGCCAGTGATGGATGACGGTGGAACAATGTTGAGAATCGGGGTCAGGCGTGCAATTTGCAATTCGTGCGATAGCATTTTCAACTCGCCTTACTCAGATTAGCTCGCATGCTCTTCATCAACCGACGCGCTTCTTTAGACTCGCCAAGCTTGGCTTTGCCGCTCTCATATCTCCGGCTCACCACCGACGCGTCCAAGCTCAACAACTTCGCCATATCAGCGTTGCTCGCCCCAAGCTCTCGTCCCACTACTATCATCGCCTCCTTAACCGCTACAATTCCTCGAGTCTTCTTGCCGCTGCGCAACTCCTGGGCCGCAAAACCCGTGAGCCTCTCTGCCGTCTCCATCAATGCCTCAGGGTCCAGTGCAGAGCGACGCTTAGACTGAGGCCGCGCGCCTCGTGGAATCTCACCTATTCGATTCTTCGTCTTGGCTACCCAATCCTCCGAGCCCAATATTCTCCCTTCGTCCGCGCGGTAGAACTCTTCCTTGTGCCCGAGCTTCATCCCCGCGCGCACGAACAAGCCGAACCGCTCACGAGCCAGTTTCTTCGTCGCGCCGAAATGCCGAAGCACCGGCTCTGCATCGACCAACTTCGATTCATCCATACCAATTAGGCTCGGTGACTACTGTAGCGAAAGTCTTGCGCGCGCCGAGTCATCTTTGCTCGCACCGGGTTCAGGTGAATGTAGCGAACAAGCTCGGCGAGGTATTGATCGCTTTGGCAGAGGATAGCCTTGTATCGCCCTTGAAGCAGGTGCCCGGACTTTCTGTACTTGCGATTGTGATACTGGCTGTAAGCGGTGAGGAGCCTCTGCATGATTCGGCTGATGGAGTCCTGTTGCCTCTCGATAAGCAGATGAACGTGATTAGGCATCAGGCAGTAGGCGTAAAGATGGAAAGGCAGCTTGGCCTTTTGATGAGCGAGTTGAATAAGGAACTTTTGATAGTCGTCATCCGAGCCGAAGATGAGTTGGCGGTTATTGCCACGAGTGATGATGTGATAGAGCCCGCCTTGAATCTCGAGTCTCGGCTTGCGCATCGTTGCCCGACTCTATCATGACTAACGGTGAAAATGAATTGCAATTTGCACGCCTGACCCCGTGCCTACCGCGGCGAATTCTTTTATTTTTCAAGCAGATGTATCCGTCTTCTTACTTCTATCTCGAATGGCGGCTTAAATATGGGGGTAAGCTCTTCCTCGGATGTCTCCTCAGGCATGTTTTGGAAAACGAACGTGAGATTTGCAACCCGCTCGCTGTTGTCCCTGTCTGTCGACGAGAATTTCCATCGTAGCGCTGCTTGCTTAGCTTGCCCATTAACGTCAATTCCCGAAACATTCTCGGCCGATTTGACGTTGCCGGGATTATCGATCCTCACTCTGATCACGACGTGTCTATTGGCTGCTGGGACCGCGGCTTGATAGTTGGAAAACACTGGTGCAACAGCCCGAACAACAGTAGGCTCGGCACGCTCTTTCAGCGAGTATGAAGTAGATGTTGTCCCAATCCCAACAGCAAACAAGGTGATTGCTATCACGTTTCTAATGACCACTTGGAATCCTCCTTGCGAAGAGTTCGATGCACGATCTGAGAGATCGCTTAAATAAACAGGGGTCTTCGTGGTTTGGCAGCACTCGGCACGGGGATTTGGCTCGGCGGGCGGATACCCCAAGAAGAATCCTATCGGACTGATGCATCTGAGGTTTATCCGCATACATATCCAAACGCGTGTCATTACTTTAAGCAACCATCGGTAATCAGCTTAGTGAGGTTTTGACTCCCCTCGTCTTGATTCTGGCCGAACTGGTCGTCGTGCAGGCCAGCAAACGCGTGAGTGGCCTCATGCAGTAATGTTATCGCCCTTTCGTCTTTCGATTCGACATTGAAGAATCTGCGGCCGAAGTAAGTGATTCCTTCCTGCGTTATCGCATTATCATTTGGGTGAGTATCAAAGTAGTGATCGACCGTACCGTGCACCATCTTGGTCCCATCTCTCCAGTCAACCTCAGCTTGCGAATCCTCGCCAACAAATGCGTTTCCGGTAACCTTCTGGGCACCATCGTCGACTACACCTACTTCATAGCTGTCCAGCAATGCTCGAAGGCTCGGTATCCCGTAAGATGCCAAGCAGTGATCGCATTGCGGTTTATTAGCCAGTTCTTTGGCCCTGTCGAGGGCCTGGTCGAAATTCTTCCTCTTCTTGCCATTTAGCGTACGGAATATCTGACTAAGTTTCTTTTCTTTCGCGCCCCGTGCCTGATCATGTACGGATCCAGCAGAGCAGATCATGTGTATGTTCGACCACGCGGCAGCGATGATTCTTCCGTTCATGAAGTAGAGCGTGAGATCGCCATACGGCGCGCATCCCAACAGCCCCAAAGGATCGGCCGCATTCACGGGATCGTTTGCAACGTAGTTGTATCGGTTATGCGTCTGTGGTGCTTCTGCGATGTAGCTGCCCGAATATGGATCGGGACGATTAAGCCTGCCGATGTTTGCGGGGTACTGCCTATTTAGAGCATAGTCCGCGCTAATCTCGCTGTCCCTTTCATAACTCGTGAAATGATGCTTCTCCTGAGTGCCGCTTTCCCCGAAGTCCTCTCCAAACGGCAAGTGACTCTGACGTCCTAATACATTCCCGCTTGAGTCCAACGACAATCTCACGCTCAGCCTATCGCTCAGGAAATACTGCGTGCTGCCGCTCGCGACTGCCGCGATCATCCGGCCGCCTGCGTACACATAATCAATCAGCACTGATCCCGTGCTGCCATTGTGCTCGGCGATCACCTGGCTGCCTTCCCAAACGTAGTGCGACACGGTGGCGCCAATCGTCTTCTTGTATCTCCGGTTCTGATTGTCGTATGCATAACTCGCCGTCGAGCCTCCATCAACACTCACAATGCGATTCTCGCTGTCATATGCGTAAGCGTGCTGCCCGTCGTTGGTGACATTGCCTGCAGTATCGTAGGTGTAGCTCACCGTCGAAGTACCGTTCGTTGTCACACTCGTGATTCGATTCGTCGGAGCGCCGCCTGATTGCTGAAGCGCGATCGTTTGAATCTGATTCCCTCCGCTCGCGGCGTCCCACATTCCAGTTCGATTGCCCCAGCGGTCGTATGCGAATCTCCGTTGCGCGCTTGAGGTGTTGCTTGTTTGATTCGAAGTCACGAGTCTTCCAAGATCGTCATAGGTGTAAGCCGCGCTCTCGGTCAGCCCGCCGATCGTTCCGCTAATCGACATCAACTGACCTGCGTTGCCCGCAGTCGTGCCCGCGCCCATCTGTCCCGCCGTAGCCTGATAGCCGTAGGTCAGGTTCATCAGACCATTCGCCGGGCCACCGCTTTGCGTCGCGGTCTGACTCGTCAACTGCATTCGATTCGCATCGTAGCCATAGGTTTCGGTCACTCCGTTGCCCAGGGTCGTGCCGGTCAACTGGCCGATGCCATTATAGGTCACGCTGGAGAGGAACGAACCGACTGACGTGATGCGTCCCTTGTTGTCGTGGCCGAGATTGATCACGCGGCCAGACGGATACGTCGTCTGCGTTAGCTGATTCGCCGCGTTAGATTGATAGCTCGTCACGTAACTGCGGCCGTCGATCACGTGAGTCACCGATCCTAGGCTTATGTTATTGCCGCCGTTCCCACCGTTGCCAAATCCCACGTTGTAGCTGTAGGTCTCAGAGTAGCCACTCCCGACCGTCAGCGACAACAGTAAACCTTTAGTCGCGCTGCCCACCGTGTTGTCGTAGTTGTAACCCACAGCCGGCGCCGTCGTGACTCCAGACACTGTGTTGTAGCTGAGGGAGATCAATCGGTGAAGGGTATCATAACCAAAAGTTGTGATCACTCCGCGAGCGTCTTGCTTCGTCGCGACCGCGCCCCAGTCCGTGTAGGTGTACTTCGAAGTCCACAACGTTCCCGTCCCGTCGTTGATCGTCGCCGTCTGTTCAGGGATTCTCTCAAACAGCAGCTTGCCCTCTGAGTCGTACTTGAACGCCCGAGTCTGATTCCCTTGATTCACCCCGATCAAACGATCCGCGAGGTCATACGTGTAAGTCGTCTCCTGGGTCAGCGCACCGGTCGCCACATCCTGTTCGGTGACTTTGATCAACCGGCCAAGCCCGTCCGTCTCGCGTTTGATCTTGCGATTCACCTGATCGGTCACGGTCACGATCGCGCTGTTGGTAAACGTCGTCTGAACCGTGTTGCCGCCGGGCAAAGTCACAACCGTGTTTCGTCCGAGGAGATCATATGCATAAGTCGTCACTGGCCCCGGTGTGCCTCCCTGAGGGAACGGATTCGTTCGAGTGATCATCCGCCCCATATTGTTGTAGGCGAAATTAGTCTGCGCGCCGTTGGCATCAATTGACGAAGTCATCTGTCCCCACGCATCGTAGACCGACGTCTGAGTGAGTGTCTTGTTTGTCCCGCCATCGTTATAAGTCACGCTCGACGAACTCTGCTCGTCCCAAGCGTTGTAAGCCGTCGATCCCGTCGCGCCAGTCGGCGAGGTGAATCCAGTTGGCCGCTGCGCGGCGTCATAGCTGTAGCTGGCTATCTGACCGTCGGGATCAGTTGTGCTCGTCCCGGCCAGCGTGTTGAAGTCGTAACTCTCACTCGAAGTCAGATAGATTCCCGACATATTGCCGCTAGTCGTCTGCGAAGGTTTAGCCCAGTAAGTCGCCTGCGTCATCGTGAAGCTCTTCTGATCGCAGCACGAAACCTGGGCGACAGTCACGTTTCCGAATATGTCGATCTTGCTGCTTCGAGTGACCGACGTGCCTGCGGCCACGTCTGAATACGTTGTCACTCCGGTGAGGTTGCCCAGTGGACCATATCCCGTCAGGTGGCCCGGAGGGTTGGCCGCGCCTCCGTAGTTTTCCACTCCGCCCATCGAATTGTCGTACCCATACAAGGTCTTTCCGATCAGCACATCGTCCGCGTCGTTCGTGTTCTGAAGCGCATCGAAAACATCGATCTCAGTTACTCGATCGCGAATGTATGAGCTGAGGTACGGCTCCCAGTTGATGTAGTTGTAATGAGTCCGACGGCGCGCCTGCCACAAGCCGCTGATCTTGAATCCATACTCTCGCTTGTTGATGACGTTTCCGTACTGATCGTAGTCGAAATCGACTTTCGTCTGCTGCCCCGTTTCATCGGTCGCGGTGACCGACTGAACGACAGTCGAGCCGCCCGCGTCAGTCGTGTAGTTGTATTCAGTCTTCGACAGAGTTTGACCGGAGCTGTTTCTCAACTGGCGAACTGTGCTCGACAGAGCCAGCACGGTTCCGTCGGGCCTGGTGATGTCTCCCCAACTCGAATAGCTGTAGACCGCATTAGGGCTTTCGGTGCGCTGGGTGAACGTCGGACCTCCGTAGAGGTCCTCTCCGCCCATCGGATAGTTGTACGTGACCGAAGCCGCGCCGCCCTGACTTGCAACCGACGTGTTGTAAATCATCCCGTAGCCCGAATAACTGAAGCTGTACGTCGGCCGTGCTGGAATCGCGATGCTGCTGACCGCGTAGAAACTCGCGGGCGCGTTCTCAACCGCAACCGCCGTCAGGAAGCTGTAATTCATGGTCACTGATTGGTAACCAAATGTGATCGTGCCTGCCGGTGTCGTGATCGAACTCAGGCTCGTGCTGCTTGGAGCGGGCCACTGGCCGTAGTTGAATTGAATTACTCGCCCGAGCGTGTCCACGATGTAGTTGATCGCGATGCCGGGGAAGTTCGTCTCCCACTTGTAAGCAACCTGAATGTAATTGCCGTTCGTGTCGGTGATCTGAGTCGGCAACAAGCGATTATTCACTTTTCCAATCGTAGCCGCAGTCCCGTCATTGTAATAAAGCGTCCCGCCGTTTGCCGCATTCCCGACATATGTGATGTGACTTCCGTCGGTTGTTTGAATCGTGTTGGTTCCGTAATCAGTGCCGACTCCCAGATTGTGCCGCGTGCCGTTTGGCTCGATCAGCATGAAGCTGTGCCACGAAACCTGATTCGCATCGGTGTA
>Ga0070705_100000257_pt1 | contig 31587 bp, 37 predicted proteins | sample KBSK5253metaG_FD_65455 | JGI IMG/M metagenome (GOLD analysis project Ga0070705, IMG submission 65455) | Corn, switchgrass and miscanthus rhizosphere microbial communities from Kellogg Biological Station, Michigan, USA - KBS K5-25-3 metaG | ecosystem: Host-associated > Plants > Roots >... | reverse complement strand
CTTGCTAGTTTCACAGTCGGCGGGAGGCGCAGGGGGCCTGGTGGTTCTCGCGGGCTTCAAACCCGTTGCGGGTCGCCGAGAGGCGGCCTGGGTGGGTTCGATTCCCACACGCCTCCGCCAAAGACAGTGAGCAGATGGCAGTGCGCAGTTGGCAGTAGTAGTTCATACAGTCGTCAGTGAGGGCTAATGGCTCAAACAAAAATAGCGTGTGTACAAATGGACGTAGCGATCGGCGATGTTGATGCTAATCGCGCAAAGATCATCGACCGCCTTCGTGCCGCAGCCGAAGCCGGCACACAATTGGCCATCTTTCCCGAATGCGGACTGACCGGCTACTGCTTTGAATCGATCGAAGAGGCTAGTCCCTTCGCCGAGCGGCTCGACGGTCCTTCATCTGACGCGTTTGCCAAAGCCTGTCGAGACACCGGAATTCACGCGGTGATCGGGTTCATTGAAAAGGACGGCGCGAATTACTACAACGCTGCAATGATAATTGGACCGCGCGGTGTCATCGGCAGTTATCGCAAGGTGCATCTTCCCTTCCTTGGAGTCGATCGATTTCTGACGCCGGGTGATCGGCCGTTCGAGGTTCTTGAACTTCCCTTTGGGCGAATCGGCGTGAACATCTGCTACGACGCAAGCTTTCCTGAAGCCGCGCGCGCGTTGAAACTTCTTGGCGCCGAGTTGATTATTCTTCCGACCAACTGGCCGACCGGCGCGTGGCGTACAGCCGAGTTCATCATCAACGCGCGAGCCTGCGAGAATCACGTGAACTTCGCCGCGGTGAATCGTGTTGGCATCGAGCGCGGATGGCAGTTCATCGGCCGAAGCAAAGTCGTCGACTACAACGGCGACACAATCGCAGAAGCCTCTCGCGAAGATGAAGAAATGCTCGTTGTCGAAGTTGATCTGACTGAAGCAAACAAGAATAAGATCGTGAATGTGGCGGGCTCTTACGAGATCGACCGGCTCGCGGATCGACGGCCCGAGTTCTATCGCATCGTCACTGCGGAAACGTCAAAGTCGCACGTCGCGGATTAACCGTCCTCTTGAATTGGAGGATCGATCCGCGAACTAACGCCGGCGATCAAGCGACGCGCATTGTGCTCAGCGCGCATCGGCGGTGCGCAGTGCGCTCATCCACTTCGTGAAATCGCTTTAGCATCAATCTAAAGAACTAATCCAGTTCAGCGAGCCTGGCGCGTACCAAATCCTTCACTAGTTTTCTATCGATTTTCCAATCGACCGGAATCTGAAAGCAGTTCTTCATCACGACAAACTTCGCCAGCCTCGCCTTAAAGTCCTCAATTATTCGAGGACTCCAGGCTGAAAATGTTAGATGATGCTTGTAGGCGCAAATGCCAACTACATACTTTCCATTCCGGTGGATGGTAGGCACATTCCAGGAAATTTTCGACTCCAGTTCCGGAAATTGCGTAAGAATAAAATCAATTACCGACCTGAGGGTCCTTTCTTTCGTAGCGTCCTGTGAGGCTAGATATTCCTCAACTGATTTGAATTTTGGGGATTTCATTTGTTACGGCTGCCTTGATATGCCATCGGGTTGATTGACGAAGGCGAACACAGGCGGATCACCGGGACTTCGCTTTCCTCGAAGGCTTCGACTTGCCGGAACTATTGAGTGCGACGGCCTGGCGAACGAGCGTCTTGAAGGCGGACTCGTCAACCTTTTCTCCTTCGTGGATGTCGATCGCTCGGCGCACGTTTCCGTCGAGGCTCGAGTTGAAGAGATGGGCCGGATCCTTCAGGGATGCGCCCTTGGGGAAAGTCAGCTTCACGACGTTCTTGTAGGATTCGCCAGTGCAGATGATGCCGTCGTGCGACCAAACCGGAGTGCCGGGTTTGGTTGGTTTGACCCACTTCCACTCCTCGACGACGTCCGGGTCTGCCTGCTTGATGAGCTTGCGCATTCTGGCGAGGGTTTCCCCGCGCCAGTCCCCGAGTTCGGCGATTCTCTTCGAGATGAACTCCGATGCCGGCTGGCCTTCGTTCGCACCCGACTTTTTCATTTGCTCATCCTAAAAGCTCCAGATTTCATTTGCAAGAAAGAGCGTCAAGTAAACCTCGATGCGGCGCGAAGAAAGACCACGCTCGATGATTGCGAGCGAGGACGCGAATCAAGTTGGAGAGAAGCTCGATCTTTCAAATTGCCTATACGTGTTGATCTACCAGAATCGTGTTTCCATCTGGATCAGCAATCATGAAGCTAGCCGGGCCGGTAGAGTTTTCGTCAGCTTCTACAATCATGCTTACGCCACTTTCTTTGAGCTGCCGCTGCAACTCGCGAACGTCCGTGAATTCGCCGAGTGGCTGAGCATCGCTACTCCAGCCCGGGTTGAAGGTGAGGATGTTCCTATCGAACATGCCTTGAAACAACCCGATATTATGGTCGCCGTTCTTCATAATCAGCCAATTCTGCGATTGATTTCCCGCGAAAGCTGTAAACCCCAGCTTTTCGTAAAACAGCTTCGACGCCTCGATATCTTTTACGGCCAGGCTAACAGAGAAATTTCCAAGTTCCATGATTCCTCCCTATGTTGTGTTCCCCATATTTCGTTAACCACTCAACTAACCCCCGTGTGTTCGCCTACTGCACTTGCAGTTGGGCTGGCTGACTTTCATCGCTGGAGGCGGCAAGCGGCTTCTTCCTTAAGATAGCCGCCGAGATCAACGTAACGATCAACCCGACAGGAAACGGCTCGACGAAAGTTATCGCGGCGTTGATGAACGGGTTGTCATACATTGCCTTGAAACTCTTCATCTCCTGCAGCTTTGCATCGATTATCTGCTGGCTGGCGCCTGAGGCCCTTACTTTCTCGACTGCATAGCTCGCGTATTTGTCCACAAAGTCCGGCATGAATTTGAAGTAGAGAATCTCCCAGGCAACCACATAGCAAACACACGCGACAAGCGTGATTAGAATGCCTACAGCGAAGGCTCGGCCAAATGATATCCGGCCGCCGCTCACGTTTTCGCGATACGATCGAATGCCGAAAAACACGAGCATAAAGGCGAGGATCATCGTCGTGTAGCCAACGATTTCGCCTTTATCAAACCCAATCTTGTCCACGAAGGGCAGCGTGGCAAACATCATCGCTGCCATGATCGCTCCCCCGATCAGTCCGAAGGTCACTACGGTCTTTTTCATCTTAGATCTCCTGTCGCGTAGAAATGTTTCGCTATCGACTCGGTAAAGTACCTCGCGGACATCGGCTGTGTCGTCATACTTTCGAATGATTTCGCTGGTTCAGCCTGAGAATAATACTTTAGTTATGGGGAAGTCCGTAGTACGTAGTCAGTAGCTAAGAACCAATGACTGCGGAGACCATGGACTCCGGACTCCTGACTCCTGACTCCTGACTCCTGACTTCCGACTCCTGACTTCTGACTCCTGACTCCTGACTCCTGACTTCTGACTCCTGACTCCTGACTCCTGACTTCTGACTCCTGACTTCTGACTCCTGACTCCTGACTCCTGACTCCTGACTTCCTTAAGGAATCAGTCCCAGCTCTTTACCTAGCTGGACTGCCTGAGTTCTTCGCCGGGCGTTGAGTTTGTCGAATAGCCTGCTGGAATGTGTCTTGACCGTGTTCTCGCTGACGAAAAGTTTTGCAGCGATCTCGCGGTTGCTCAGACCCTGGGCAATCAACCCCAGTATCTCCAACTCGCGTTTTGTGATGGCCAGTTCCTGCAGTCGTTTTTCGTTCAGAGCAAACGTAGTCCCCGCGGGTACCAGTACCTCTCTTTCGATGATGAGTTCCCGTTCGACGACGACCTGCTCTTTCCGCGTGAGCTTGAGCCCGAGCCAGATTCCCACGCCGGCGAAGACGAGCGCCGTCAAGCCTCCATAAATCTCGATCGAGTGTTCGACTACGACAAAGCGATATTCAATAAACTTGAGCGCGGCGATCAGCAGCCCGCCACAAAGGCCGTAGATGAGACCATAAATAAGAATCTGTTTCTTCACGTGACCTTGCTTAACTAGGTTTGAGGTTACCATCGGCGAGCAGCGTTATGCGCATCTCATCGGTCTGGGCGTTTGGAGAAATCAAGTTCAAGCCAAAGCGGTCGTCGTAGGGCGAACCATAAACACCACCGCGCGAAAAAGTGATACCGTTGATTCCTCCGGAATTCGCGCTGACAACGTTGCCATAAGCGCTGTAGTAAGGATTGGCGGGCTGGGCCGGTTCATATGCCAGCAGCGGATTCAGCCACCACTCATAGCTGGTCAGTTTGTCCAGATCAGTGCCCGGGGTCGAGGTCGAAGGGGTGCTGCTCCCAGGAAAACCGCAAGTCATTCCCTCGGCGAAGTCGCCCGCGGCCTTTTGCAGAAAAGCGGCATTGACGTTCGCTGTTCCGAAATCGTTGTTCAACTCATCCCAGCCGCTGGTTGTTACATTGATTCCCGCGCCGGCGGTCGCAGCCTGATAGATGAAATTCGTCATAAACAGATTTACATTTCCACTCGTCAATTCATCTGCCGCGACGGTGATGGACAGATTGTCATACTTGTAGCTTTGGACATCCTTCGGATTGCTTCCCGCCAGAGTCGCGTTTACGTAGCCGCTTAGCTCGACGCTATATGTCCCGTTCGGATTGTTATTCACAGGATCAGGACTCGTCACCTGAGTAACCACGGCGGTGAAATGATAATCCAGATTATAGATTGTATTGGGTGACACATTCGTGGCCGATCCAGTTGATTGATACCCGACCGATCCTGTTCCACCGGGTTTTTGTCCTGGCGCGAGGTTGGTCAATTCCTGGACGACACTCCCGCTGCCGTAACTCGTGAAGAGAGATTGAAGATAGGCGTTGAACGTGGGATAGGGAGTTTGCTCCGGTCCATTGGGAAACACGTTTGTGCCGATGACGCGAATGAAGAGTCCGGTTGAATCTAAATAAACCGCCGATGTTGAAGTTGATCCGGAAAATCCAGAGGCCGCCGCCAGGGCGTTGAACATGCTCGTTGTATCGAGTGTGTTCCCCACCTGAGTCTGGACCGATCCGTTATTCAGAAACGCCAGTACGATCGAGCCGCCAAACTGGGAGATATTCGTTATGTCCGCGCCGCCTCCAGTTCCATCGTACGAGATTTCAAAGATGGAGTAGCGGGGCGTCGCGCTTGAAAGGAAGTTGGGTTGGGTTCCCGGGGGAAGCATCTCGATGCCGGTTGCGGACCCGTAGGAAATGAACCCGACAAGTGAAGTCGCTGAGTTAAGAACAAGCCCATTGGTGGCGATATCCTGCAGACTATACGCCTTCGAGGTGCCGTAGGAAGCACCATCAATGGTGATGTTGCCGCCGGAGAAGTTGATGGTCTCCGTGGCCCCATAAACCATATCCGAGGCATTCGCCGCAAAAGTGATATACACATCTGAAGGCGATAGTTCGCAATTGCTTAGGGCAGTCATGTCAAAAGTGATTTTCATGTTTTCTCCTATGATAAGGGGCTAACGCTCCGCATCACCGTGCCGCGCAGTTTGCGGCTACGGTGCATGCGGCCAGTTAGGCGATCCTTTGCAAGGGCAATCTTTATTCGGCACTCAAACACACACCAATTGCCTGCAACAGCCGTAAAGATAAATCACAAGACGATCACAGGATATACAAACTTTAGATAGAGGAAATAAAACAACAGGCTCACAAACAGTATCAATACACCATACATTGAGCTTCGGAGGGCGATTCTCTCAAAGCTTATCTCTACTTCCACAGAGTCCTTCTTGCCCTTGGAGCGCAGCCTCCATGCGTTTCGTAGCTCCATGGTTGCAGCAGCTAGGCCAAAAATGAGCAGAAGGTGAGCAATCCAGAATGTAGTGTTCGCCGAAATGTTGGACCAGTGTACCACATATTTCGTGTTCTCTGTCCTGGCATTCTCATCATCAATCTTCTTGATGATGTAAGCGCTCACGGCTGCTTTTAGCTGCTCATGTTCTTGGTCTTTTTGTTGGCTACCTTTTTCTCCTGGCGGGATAGATCTATTCTCCTCTTGCAGCATACTCATGTACGCATCGATTAATTCCGCGATTTCAGAGGACTTTTGTTTTTCTACGACGCCTTGAATGGCAGCGACTTGGATGGGGTATGCCAACAATACAACGAGCACGAAGATAGTGGTTGATATCATTGGACGCATCTTGTGACTCCCTTTGTTGCGCGTATGGTAACGCACTCAGTAAAGCCTCTTAACGGCACGTTCGACGGCCTAACAGATCAAGAGACCGCAAGTAGTTGTCTCCTGTTTCGCTTCTCGCGTAAAGCACTTCCACATTCTTCCGAGCCCGCTTCTTCAATAGAACTACTGAAGAGTCATCCAAGAGTTTATTGAAATCGAAACTGAGCATGAAGCAAGGATGTTCATACTGATTGAGCTTTTCGATGTCGGCTAGTATCAGGTTGAGCCATACGTTCCTGGAAGAGATGTTGCTTCGGTTCGTTCTTGACGCTTTGATTTCTATGAAGACGTGACTGCCTTCCTGTACCTGAATATGGCCAAATCGCCCACGCGAGTTCATCGCAAAGCGAACATTGTCCAAATCCAAAATGGCCAAGTCAATTCTTCCGTTATACAGTAGGAGTTCAGAATGCAGACTGCGAGAAAGACACTTGGATGTTGGCATTGGGTTGTCTGTCCCCCAAACGAAAACGTTCGTGATTTCCTTCCTCTCGTCGAAATGTTTGAGTAGCAATGCGTATAACTCTGATTGCAAATCGGATTCATTGAAATAGAGAGAGGGGCACGAAAGAAACTTTCCTTGCAAGTTAGTAATACATTCCCTGATGCGGGACAGAGTACCGTCCATTTTCACTCCTTACTCGGCACAGCCGCCTAACGCGAGCGTCACCGGGCTGCGCGTTGATACTGGCGCATCCCGAGTGACCGGACAACCTCATAAGAATCACACCAGCGCAGCTCCGGTGCACGCAGAGTTAGGCGTCTGCGGATTCGAGGACTTACTTATCTGTTCCAAGCGTCTCTGAATTTTCAAGGTCGACTCCAGGTAGCATCGCACCCAGTTCGTCTTCCACGTCAAGGCCGTATTGAACGGCAAGCTTGGCGATGTGAACGCCGAAGACGCCGCGAAGTTCGCCCAGCGCTCCAGCAAGCCATAGCGATCCATGGCTGCCCATTCGCTGGAACTCGCCGCGAGGAACAGGAGTAAGAAACTTACGACAGGCCGCGCGCATTGCCCTGAGGCTCGCTGCGAGTTCGCACGATCCGTCGCTGAGACGTTGGATCTCGCTGGTAAGGTAATGCCGGATCTCCAGAACGGACGAGATGCAGGTTTCAGGGGTTTCTAAATCCCATAGGACGTAGAGAACGCGGCGATCCTCCAGAAAGGCGAGAACCCTTCGAGCCACTGTGATTTCGGCCTCAGGAGGCATGAAGGATACACCAAAAATGGGCACGCTGATCCCAGTTATACGTGTGAGGACTTCCTTGAATTTCATAAGCATACCTCCGAGAGACTCACGCCTAACATGGTTTCAATTAGATTGGACGTGACTTCAAGGCATATACATCTATATGCAAGCATCTACCGGTATGGGCGTCACCGTCCCAGGCATATAGATCTATCTGCCTCCTTCAATTCGATCTTGCAGTTCCAATTGTACCGGGCGGTCATATCGCAGGTCCCACAACCATGCCTTCCGGTTCCATACTCCTCTCATCGGGTCTCGAGGCGCATTCAACCGTGGGCAATCTTACGCCCGCGACGATCACGTCATCAAGCTGTGAGCCGTTATCATGTTCTTGTTTCAAAGAACGAAGTCCACCACTATTGCCGGAGGCCTGATGATTCCGAAACTGGCGCGGTCGCGAGCCTTGTCGACGGCGATTGATTGATCGCTCACACGACGAACGGCGCTTGCACGCTACGCACGTGACGTGACATTCTCCTAACCGCTCGCGGCGCAGAAGCAACCTTACGATCGGGCCGCGAGCAGCGGACTAGAACACAAACAACAAGGAGCCGCGAGAATTCTATGCAAGCAAAGACAGCAGCAGTTCGCGATGTAGTTTCAACCGAAGAGTGGCAAGCGCGCGTCGATCTGGCCGCCGCGTATAGGCTCGCGGCGCTCTACGAATGGGATGATCTGATCTTTACTCACATCTCCGCGAGAGTCCCCGGACCCGAGCATCACTTTTTGATCAATCCCTATGGACTGATGTTCGATGAGATCACCGCATCGAGTCTCGTAAAGGTCGGTCTCGACGGCAGGAAAGTGATGGATAGCTCGTACGACATCAACCCCGCCGGCTTCACGATTCATAGCGCGATTCACGCCGCTCGCGAAGACGCCCTGTGCGTGATGCACCTGCATACGCGTCACGGCGTCGCGATCTCGGCGAAGAAGCACGGGCTGCTTCCGATCTCGCAGCAGTCGTTGTTCGCGCTCGCCTCGATTGCTTATCACAACTACGAAGGGCTTGCGCTCAACGAAGCCGAGAAGCCGCGACTGGTCACCGACCTTGGCGACAAGAACAATTTGATCCTGCGAAACCACGGCTTGCTCACGATCGGGGCCAATCCAGCCGAGGCCTTTCTGGCGATGTATAACCTGGAACGGTCCTGTGAGATTCAATTGATGGCCGAAGCGGGCGGGGCTGAGTTGGTCTCGATAGCGAAGCCGATTCTCGACGGCATCACGGCCCAGGTGGATGTTGTTACGAAAGGACTGGGAGGCAATATTGTTTGGCCGGCGCTGTTGCGCAAGCTGGATAAGATTGATTCTTCCTATCGAGACTAAGTGACGATGACAATCAGGCCGATAGCAAAATTCTTGTACGCTCTCTCTGCCCTTGCGTTTCTCGTCGTCGGTGTGAGTGTTTCTTTGCTGCGCACCGGTCTCCTTCCTGACACAATGAGGGACCTCATCGTCAGATTCGGCGACGGCAATCCGAATGCTTTGCATATCATTCAAGAGTTCGGCGCGCTGATGATATTCGCCGCCTTGGTCAGCTTCTGGTTCGTCCGGCAGTACGAGCAGAGCAAGGCTTTTCATTGGGCGATGACGATCTTCTGGGCTCTTATCGCTCTTGCGCATTTTGGTGTAACTCATCGATTACCGGGTCCGATTATTAACTCAGTCCCGTTCGTGTTGTTTGCAGTCGTAGGCTTGATCCGCTGGCGCTCAGAAACAAACCCGGATCAGTTAAGCGACCGCTCCACATGACCAACCTCGCAAAGCCAATCTTGTCCTCGATCTTTTTGGTGCTGCTACTGTGGCCGATGCCGCGGCAGGCAGCCCCGGCGCAGCAGAAGCCAAACATCATCTTCATCTACGCCGACGATATGGGCTATGGTGACCTTGGTTGTTACGGAGCCAAAGCGTTCAAGACTCCAAATCTCGATCGCATGGCCACCGAAGGTCTAAGACTCACCAGCTTCTATTCCGTTTCGCCGATCTGCACGCCATCGAGAGCCGCGTTGATGACCGGACGCTACGCCGCCCGGATGGGAATCGAGCAGATGCAGTTGGCGAATGTTCTTTTTCCAAAGGATCAGACTGGCCTGCCTCAGTCGGAGACAACAATCGCCCGAGCCTTAAAGGATCGAGGCTACGCGACCGCTTGCATTGGCAAATGGCATCTCGGGAATGTGAAGCCTCACCGCGCGATCGATCACGGCTTTGATTACTACGTCGGAATCCCGTACAGCAACGACATGACTCCGACGCCACTCGTGCGAAACGATAAGGTCGTCGAGGAGCCCGCGAATCAGGATACGTTGACTCGGCGCTACACGGAAGAAGCCATCGGTTTCATCGAACGCGAAAAAGCGAAGCCGTTCTTTCTTTATCTCGCGCACAACATGCCGCACATCCCGTTGCACGCATCCGAGCGGTTCAAAGGTAAGTCCGCGGGCGGGCTCTACGGCGACGTGATCGAAGAGTTGGATTGGAGCGTGGGAGAAGTATTGAGTGCGCTAAAGCGGTTGGGTCTCGATCGCGAGACGATTGTCTTTTTCTCGAGCGACAATGGCCCGTGGTATCAAGGAAGCGCGGGTCCGCTTCGTGGGCGCAAGGGCTGGACGTTTGACGGTGGCGTTCGCGAGCCCGGCATCGTGCGTTGGCCGGGACGGATTCGGGCCGGCAGAGTGTCTGATGAACCGGTTTCCACGATTGACTTTTTTCCGACCGCGTTGAGACTCGCCGGTGGAGGAAACACGGCGGCGCCAACGCATCAACCACTGGACGGCAAAGACATCTCGGCGTTTCTGCTGGAACGCGACGGGAAAGCTCCGGACAATTTGTATCTGTTCTTTGATGGTCCATACCTTCAGACGGCGCGAGCGGAACGTTGGAAGATTCACGTCGCGCGGTGGAACATTCCTCGATACACCGCGGCTTCGCGGCAACAGAAAAACATCTTGTTGGCCGCGCCGGAACTCTACGATATGACGATTGATATCGGCGAAAGTTATGACGTTGCGGCGGCGCACTCCGATGTTGTCAGCTCTCTTCGAGCGCGGATCATTGCGGCGCTGAAAACGTTCCCGAAAGAGATCCAGGAAGCGAACACAGAATTGCTGGAGGCTAGGTAAAGAAATCATACGACAAGAAGCCGCCCAGATAATCCGACGAGATTCATTCGTGCGGAACGGGGGCTGGCTCAACTCTCCTCACCAGAACTCTGCGGCGAACGACACGCCAAATCAGCCAGCACGGCAAGCCGGCGAACAGGCCGATCGGTATGATTACTATCACAGCTTGAATGATGAACAGAATGATCGAAGCCGCCAAATCCACCGCATCACCCACGGTGCGCTTCAGGCTTACGCCAAAGCTGCCGGTCGTCGCGGCGACGAGTGGCTGAGGCATTTGCAGTGTAGTCGTGATGGTCGAAAGCGCCGCTTGATTCTCGAGGAAACGACGCCGGCCTTCGAGGCGTTCGATCTCAGTTCGTACATCCGCCAATTGGCTTTGCACGTCGAGCGCATCCTGAACCTTGCGAGCCTGTTTCATAATCTCGAGGAACTGCGCTTCCAGGGCTTTCTTTGTGCGCAAGCGCGCTTCAAGATCGAGGTACTCTTCTGAAACGTCCTGCCCGCTGATCTTCTCGGAGATAACTCGTTCGCCAGCGCCGCGAATCTCTTCGAGGGCTGTAGCGAATTGTGAAGCAGGCACTCGCGCGATCACCGTTACAGTTTGAGAAGGATTTGCTCCGGCCTCGACGCGGTTTTGCGTCAACTCGGAATTGACAACAAACCCACCGTGCGATTCAGCAACGGCGGTGATCTTTCGAAGCCCATCGGTCGGCGATCCGGTTTCGAGCTTGAGATCACCATTGCGGATGATCTTACGATCAGCGGCCAGTGTCGACGCCTGCACAATCGCGGACTGGGAGAGCGTTGTGTCTTCGGGTTTCGCCCTCCCACCAACGGTCGTCGTGAGGGCTTCCGATACCGCGGAGTTGGCAACAAACCCCTTCGATGGCCTGGCAGCATCGGCCGACTGAGTCGCCGCAGTGGGCTGAGACGAGCCTTGACGTTTCTCTTTGTCACACCCGCTCATTGTGAGCATCGTTGCAACCAACACTAACAATCCAAGTTTTCGCATAGTCCGCCTCCTTGTCACAGTAGAACAGCAGCCGGCGTTGAAAGTTCCAATGTCTCCTGGAGAACGAATGCAGATGAAATCGCGGGTTGTCACAAAAAAGACGCGGGAGCTCAAGTAGAACCCCCGCCAGTGAGACAACGAATAGGTATCAGGTACCAGGTGTCAGGTTACGGCTTCTCGACTATGTCTGCCTTCAGCCCACTGATCGCCGTTGCCACTTCCTTTTGCAAATTCTCAGGAACCTTGAACTTCGTCAGAGTCGCGACCAGGTGCTTAACGGCTATGTTCCAGTCTTCTTCGGTGATGCCCAGCCCTTTGTGCGCGGTCTTCATATCGCGGCCGATGTATATGCAGGGTCCGCCGGTCGCCGCGCACAGTTGATCGAGCACCAACTGTCGGATCTTCATCTTTGAGTTGTCGCTGGCTCCGACGAAGAAGCGGCCAAGGGTCTTGTCGGTGGCAAGACGAGTGATGAAATCATCCGTCACCGCCGCAAGTGCATCGTATCCGCCGAGCTGCTTGTATAACGAATTGCCGCTTTGTGCAGAAGCGCCCGGGGCAAGGCCCACACAAGACAAAAACAACGCCAGAGCTAACGTAACGCCCACAATGTGATTCTTCTTCACGAGTTCTCCTCCTTCGGGTATTAGTAATGACGGTATCGGCTCAGGAAAGCGTCGAGCCGATGGTGACTACGTACAGGTGCGCTTGATCGGATTGACTTAATCGAGGAGGGGCGCGAGATGTGGACTACGTCTCGCACCCCCCGGTTTTGAGCCTCTCGGCCCCCGGGCGAGGGCCGTACCAGGCAGGTTTTGAGGCTCAAAGCCCTGACACTCAGAGGGGATGGTCTCCTAGCCAGGGCGCCCCTTGGCTGGCCAGGAAGGGAGCCAGCCACACCGGCGGTTGGTTGCTTGAGCGGAGGGTGACCGCCGTTTATTAAGTCCAAATCGTTTCATCCCGTGATTCTGTGGATATCGCCCGATGTTATCTGTCGATATTCCCTCCCTGATAATCAATGACGGAATACAGAGTTCATTTCATTCACTTTATTTCTTATCGAAAGTAGACCAGTACATTCGACAAACAGTATGGAGAATGAGCCAGAAGGATTTTGCTTTGTCAGGATCTAAACATACTCACCGGTGGGGAACCAGTGACCTCGGTGAAACGCGCAACACTGAGGCTCGCATTCTGCTGGGCGAACCCGTCAGATTGCAAGCTCGCAACAACTCTCAATAAGACCGGCCGAGTGGGCGTCGACCGGTTCTTCATTTCAACGGCGCTGACTAATTATCTCTCCACTCCGGTATGCGGCCGGGAGTCCACGGCGCGCCGGCGGCTTCCATTGCCTTTTCGAGCTTCGCAAGATCGCCCTCGATCAAGGCTCGCAGCCGCGCCAGCACTTGCTCGAACTCTCGAGCGGCTGCGGCATATTGATCGCGTTGTGTTTGCGTTGGAGCGGCAGTGGACATTCGTTGATCCGAGACAATTCGACCGACGCGTTCAACGATTGAAGGCGGCAACGTCTCCTGGCGTGCGCGCAGAGCGTTATCGCCGCGCAGTGCACGAAGGATGTCATTCGTTTGTTTGTCGAGCGCGTTGGCATCATCGGTCAGCTTTGCCTCGGCAGCCGGAGTTTCATGAAGCGCGCGCTTGATCTGGCCGAGCCGCGCCTTGAGCTGATTGGCTGTATCCAATGCTCCCGAGACTGCGCGCTGCAATCGCGCGACCTTCTGCTGAAACTCCACGAGTGACGCTCGATCCGCCGCGGGCATCGAGTTCTGACCTTCGACGAACACGCTGAACTCTTGCGGCGACGAGAGCGTCGTGGTCACGCCATTGACTCGTCTGGACATCGAAACCGAATACTTGCCGGGCATGACCAGAGGGCCGCCGGGCGGATCCGCAAAGGGGTCTTCGTCCGCATCCGGTGGGCGAACGGGCGCAAGTGTCGGCGCGGGATAACGCAGATCCCAGCTCACGCGATTAACGCCCGGGGCCAGGGGTGCATTCAATCTTCGCACGACTCGTCCAGCCGAGTCCGTAACAGTGAAGATAATCGCGGGCGCTTCCTCTTCTTCTTCGGAACTCAACTCCGAGAGCGAAGGGTAGGAAAGCGGCGAGTTTTTTCGCTCGGCTTCCTTCTCGGCTTCCTGACGCTTTTGCTTTCGAGTCTTGGGCGCTTCCTTCAAATAGTAAGTAAAGGTCGCGCCATACGGTGGATTATCAGCGGTGTAAAAAGACTCTCCCTGAAAAGATTTTCCCCGTCCGCCAAGAGGTTGAGACTGGATGTACATCATCGAGTCTTTGATTGGGAACAGAGCAGCTTCCTGCGACAGCATCTCGCTCTTAAGCGCGCGGAGCGGCGCGTAGTTGTCGAGCACATACAGGCTGCGGCCGAATGTGGCGACAACGAGATCATTCTCGCGTTTCTGAATCGCCAGATCACGGACTGAAATTGTCGGCAGCCCGCCCTTAAGCTGAATCCATTTCTTTCCGCCGTCGATTGTGAAGAACAATCCGAATTCCGTGCCGGCAAACAGCAGGTCAGGATTCACATGATCTTCGGCAATCGCCAGCACCGGCCCGTTAGCTGGAAGGTTGCTCTTGAGCGAGGCCCAGGATTTTCCGCGATCCGTGCTCTTCAGAAGGTAGGGCGCGAAGTCGCCGCGCTTGTGATTCTCAAACGCCGCGTAGACTGTGTCGGCGTCGTGTTGCGAAGCGATCACGCGGCTCACGTAGGTCATATCGGGAACGCCCGGGAAACTGTCGATCTTGCGCCAGTTCTTTCCCGCGTCTTCAGTCACTTGAATCAAGCCGTCGTCAGTACCGGCATAGATCAGCCCTTCTTTTTTTGGCGACTCCGCAAGCGCCGACGCGTTGCCGAAGGGATCAGTCGACGCGTGTTTCGCGACCGCATCGGGGCCCCAGATCTTTCCCATCACCGGCAACTTATTTCGATCCAGCCCGCGAGATAGTTGAGGACTGATCAGCTTCCACGAATCACCGCGATCATCGCTGCGAAAGAGCTTGTCGGCCGCGAAGTAAAGACGAGTGTGCGAATGAGGGCTGATGATGAAAGGCGAATCCCAATTGAATCGATAACCTTCTTCGCCGGGTTTTTCAGTGGGTTGAATTCCCATACGTTCGCCGGTGCGCTTGTCGAATCGAACGATCGTGCCGTATTGAAGCTCAGCGTAGATGGTATTCGGATCTTCGGGATCGACCTGAGTTCGAAATCCGTCTCCGCCCTGTGTCACGAACCAATCGGAATTCACGATCCCCGAAGCGCTGCGCGTGTGAGCGGGGCCGCCAACGCTGTAATTGTCCTGCATGCCTCCGTACACGTTGTAGAACGGCGCCGAATTGTCGGTAGTGACGTCATAGAATTGGCCGACGGGCATGTTTGATTTGAAGTCCCAGTTCGCTCCTCGATCGAAACTCTCGTAAACGCCTCCGTCACAGCCCACCAGATAGTGGCGCGTGTCACCGGGATCAATCCAGATCACGTGGTTATCGACGTGCTTTGATTTCTCGCCGAGCCTGCGAAGCGTTCGGCCTGCATCGTCGGACACCATGACAAAGACGCTCATCACATAGATTCGATCTACTTCTTTCGGGTCCGCGAATATCTGCGCGTAGTACATCGCGGTTGTGTCGAACTCATTGCGCCGCTCCCAGCTTCCGCCGCGATCGGTTGATCTGAATATTCCACCGCGCCGGTCTCCCGCTTCGATGGTCGCGTAAATCACATTCGTGTCGACCGGTGAAATCGCGAGCCCGATTCGCCCCATATCGACGTTTGGAAGTCCGGCTCGCAACTTGTTCCACGTAGCGCCCGCATCAGTCGATTTGTACATCGCGCTCTCAGGACCGCCGTCGATAAAAGTCCAAACGTGACGGCGCCGTTGATACGACGCCGCATACAATGTGTCAGGATTGTTGGCGTCGATGACGACATCGGTGACTCCGGTGTTCTCGCTTATGGAGAGAACGTTCTTCCACGACTTGCCACCATCCGTGGTCTTGAATAAGCCGCGATCCCCACCCGCCGACCACAGCGGACCCTGCGCTGCGACATAGACGTGATCCGAATTGCGGGGATCGATCACGATTCGCCCGACGTGCTCGGACGTTTTCAATCCGACGTTCTTCCAGCTTCGGCCGCCGTCATCCGATCGATACACCCCATCGCCGTAGGACACGCTTCGTTGGCTGTTGTTTTCACCGCTGCCGACCCAAACGGTGAAGGGGTTCTTCGGATCAATCGTGATAGTTCCGATTGAATACGACGCCTCATTGTCGAAGATCGGGGCCCAGGTCGTTCCGGAGTTTGTTGTTTTCCATACGCCGCCCGATGCAACGCCGACGTAGTATCGTGAGTGATCCGTCGGATCTACCGCGATGCTGCACACGCGGCCTGAAGTAAATGCGGGGCCGATCGAGCGAAGCTTTAGCCCGTTGAAGGTGGGCGGCGACATCGGATCAGCGGGACGCTTCGGTTCTTCTTTCTTCGGTTCTTCCTTTGGTTTCGCTGATGCTTCTTGCGCGGGCTTGTCCTGATCGGCTCGAGCATCCTTTGGGTTTTCGCGCTGGGCTTGCGTGGAAAAAGCAAACAGAGAACCTGGCAGCAATCCGGCGATCAGACCGATGGAAAGAAGAATACGCGTGAGTCTCACAACCATCCTCCTTCGCGCGTTATGAAGAAAAGCGCGAGAGCAATCCGAGGCACACAAAAGAATTGAACTATTGAAAGGCTGCCTCTGGTGGGAGGCAGCCTGTTACAGATTCGGCGTATCGCGAGACTTCAGGGCAATCGCTCGAACGTAAACTCGACGCCGGGATTTGCAGCCGGCTTGACGGTTAGCGTCTTGCCGTCCAGTTTGAACTCCCACTTCGTTGTTGTTCCCATCGAACCTGGACTCGCCTGCGCGAGCTGTTGAAGAACGATCACGTTTCCCTGAATCTCAAACGTTCCGCAGGTGGCGGCTATGCCCTGATAAGCGGCCATGATCTTCTTCGCGCGTTCCTCCTGAGGCTCGCTCTGTTCCCATGTAGCGCGGCCGACGCTTGCCTTTACAAATGCCATATGTTTGCCGTGAACGACGATCATGCCTTTTGCTTCGGAGTCCGTTTGTCCGCCGCCCTGAAATTTCAGACCGACAAATCTGTACGCGCCGTCGAGTTTCGGATCGGCTGCCAGCGCGGTTGCCGCCCAGAGAAGTGTGATTGAAAGAACGAGTAATACTTTGAGCTTCATTAATAATCCCTCCGTTTGTTGTGAGGGCCGGCGCCATCCCCGGCCCAAATCGAGTTCGGTATGATACCGTCACGCTCGCGACGTTATCAAGGAGAGTGATCGACCACGGATTAGCCGGATGCGTCGGATTTACGCGGATCTGATCCGTGCGCTTCCGTCTTGTAAGTGTCATCGACGGTCCATTCCGCTAGAATGTCGCCCATGACAGCAGAGACAGTAGTGATATTTGTCGACGATATGTTTTTCACAGCGAAAATAAACAGCGCCGCCGTGGAGTGTGGCCGTCACATCGAGCGAATCAAGACGCGCGAGCAACTCGAGGGGCTCGCCGAAAATCCGCCGCCGCTTGCGATCATCGATCTCAACTCCGATCGAATTGATCCGCTCGAAGTGATCGGCTTCTTCAAATCAACGCCGGCGCTCGCCGAGGTCCCGATAGTAGGATTCGTCTCGCACGTTCAGACTGATCTTATCAAGCGAGCTCAAGCGGCGGGCTGCGATCACGTCGTACCTCGATCTGCTTTCGCACAGATGCTCCCGCAGATCGTCTCCGGGAATCTTGGCGATTTGGTTCGACGCGGATAGCTGGAATGGCATCCAAGCCGGCATAACGCGATGGACTTCCCCTTTTATCTACCACTCGGTCCGTTCCGGCTTCACTCACATTTTATTTTCGAAGCGCTCGCATACTTTGTCGGCTACCGCATTTACCTCAAGCAGCGGAAACGCGCAGGCGATCATCTGAATACGCGCGACAGAATGTGGATCGTAGCCGCGGCGATTTGTGGCGCGGCCATCGGCAGCAAAGTTCTCTATTGGCTCGGTGATCCAGCGATGACTCTGCGAAAGTGGAACGACTTGTTCTATCTGATGGCGGGCAAGACTATCGTGGGCGGATTGATCGGCGGACTGATCGCCGTAGAAATCACCAAGCGCCGGCTCGGGATTCTCAGGAGGACCGGAGATCTGTTTGCGATTCCACTTTGCGTGGGAATTGCGATAGGACGCATTGGATGTTTTCTATCGGGGTTGAGCGATGACACATACGGAATCGCGACCGCTTTGCCGTGGGGCATTGATTTCGGAGACGGGATCAAAAGGCATCCTGTCCAGTTGTACGAAATTGTTTTCCTCGTCCTGCTGGCAATATGCCTCGCATGCTTGTCGAGACGACCGCATCGTGAAGGCGATTTGTTCAAGGGCTTCATGGTTGGCTATTTCGGGTTCCGTCTCGCGATTGATTTTCTCAAGCCGGGCGTCGCTCTCGCGGGATTGACCGCGATTCAATGGGCCTGCGTGATCATGTTGCTGTACTATTCCCGAGATCTTCCATACTTGTTCGCGCGAAGGGAGACGGTGCCCCAATGACCGATCGCGTGAGGCCTTATCTTTATTACGATGTCGCGGTTTCGATTTGCTCGACCTGCTATCGCAAGGTTGAAGGCAAGATCGTCTTTGAGGACGGGAATGTTCTCATGCTCAAGCGTTGCCCCGAACACGGCGCCGAGCGAGTGTTGATTGCTGACGATGTTGATTACTATCGCCGCTGCCGCGAGGTTTTTATCAAGCCCCCCGAGATGCCTAATGTTTACAACACGCCGGTGAAGTGGGGATGCCCATACGATTGCGGTCTGTGCACCGACCACGAACAGCACTCGTGTCTTTCGCTCATCGAGATAACCGATTACTGCAATCTGAAATGCCCGATCTGTTATTCGGAGAGCGGGCCATCGCGCCAGCAGTTCAGAAGTCTCGAGCAGATTGAGTTCATGCTGGACGCCGTCGTTCGTAACGAAGGTGAACCGGACGTTGTTCAGATATCCGGCGGCGAACCTACTTTGCATCCGGATTTCTTTACCGTTTTGGATATGGCGAAGGCGCGTCCGATTCGGCACTTGATGGTCAACACCAACGGTGTGCGAATCGCTCACGATGAAGAGTTCGCGGCTCGCCTCGCGGGTTACATGCCGGGCTTCGAGCTGTATCTCCAGTTCGATTCATTCGAACGCGAAGCGTTGATGGAGCTGCGCGGAGCTGACCTTCGTCACGTACGAGAGCAGGCGCTTGAGAGGCTCAACAGGCTGGGTATTTCGACCACGCTGGTTGTGACTTTGAAGAAGGGTCTGAACGATGGCGAGATTGGAAAAATAGTCGACTTTGCTTTGAAGCTGCCCTGTGTTCGCGGAGTAACCCTTCAGCCGATACAAGCAGCGGGGCGGCTCGAACAATACGATCCGGCCACCGACCGGCTTACGTTGACTGAAGTGCGCCGTCGAATTCTGGAACAGAGCACGGTCTTCAAGCCGGAAGACATCATTCCGATACCGTGTCATCCGGACAGCCTCGCGATGGCTTATGCGTTGAAGCTTGGGGATCAGGTTGTTCCGCTGACCAGCCTGATTGACCCGCAGGTTCTGATCGATGGACGCCGTAACACGATTGTTTACGAATACGACGACGACGTTCGCGATCACATTTTCAAACTGTTTGCGACCAATCATTCTCCGGAGTCTGGAATAGCGAGTCTTCGCGAATTGCTTTGTTGTCTTCCAATGGCTGCGGCGCCGGAGGGAATGGGATACGAGAATCTGTTTCGAGTGATCATCATGGATTTCATCGACGCTTATTCGTTCGACGTCAGGTCGGTGAAGAAGAGCTGCGTTCACATCGTCCACCCTGATGGCCGGTTAATTCCATTCGACACTTACAACTTGTTTTATCGCGACGGACTTGAACAGAGCAGGCTTCTGCCGTTGCGAAAGCGAGCGGAGGCCCTGAATGTCTGACGACGAACTTGATAAGAACCGCGTCGACGATGAATCGATTGTTGAAAACGAGTACAAGGGCTCGGTCGGGTGGGGGGTTGGCCAGATCTTGCTCTTTCACTTGGTGCAAATTCCTCTCGCGGCAATGACGATGTTTTTGAGTCTTGCGGTGATATGCGTGAGCCAGTTGGCATACGTGATTCCTGCAATCGTCATCGCGCGGCGAAAGGGGCACGAAGACACGCTGAAGGGCATCATCATCGCGGCGTCGGTGAGTGCGCTCTTGAACATCGCATGCACCGGTTACATCTTCTACAGTTTTTAGCGCGCGAGCAGACTAGCCTTGCTCCCGTGGCCGAAGACGCTGAGTTTTGCCGAATGCCTGAATCAAATCTCGATCGTTGGGCTCGCGAGGTCGTCGAACAGTCGAAGGGAAGCATCCGCTCGGGACTTGCAATAACGCTCGTGCTTCACGTATTGGGCCAGTTAGTCCTGGGTCTTATTGCGCTGGCAATTCCGACCGGCAACGGCCATTCCCTGACGCTACTTCCGCTATTGTTTTTGGGACTTAGCCAACTCGTTTATATGATCCCTGCAATTCTGCTTCTGCTGCGCAGAGGCGACAGCGAAACCGCCCGAGGTCTGATCATTGGCGCGGGGCTAACGTTCTTGCTGAACGCAACGTGCAGCGGGTTGTTGTTTCTTAGTTAGTGAGGCTTGTCTAAACGACCGGATATGACCGATGAACGCGAACAGCGGAAGGGCAGCGTCGGGTTGGGACTTGGACTCACAGTGATGTTTCACGTGATTGCGCAAGCGCCCGTCTTCTTTCTTCTCTTGGCAATGGCCAGAAGCGATCGTGGCTTGGAACTGGCCTTCGCTCCGGTGCTCCACATCGGACTGACCCAACTCATCTACATCATCCCCGCGATTCTTTTCTCGCGTCACCGAGGCGAAACCGAAACCGCCAAGGGCCTGGTCATCGGCGCCGCGCTGACGTTCTTGCTTAACGCAACTTGTAACGGCTTCTTGTTTTTGAACCGGTGAGTCTCCATCAAAACGACACGGTCAATGTATGAACGATGAACACACACTAGCGAAGGAGATGATCCCAGATGACGGGTTCGCGCGCGGGATGCTGCTTCTATTGCTGCTTCATCTTTTGCATGTGCCGATGAGTTGGTTATTGGGCGGCCCCACGTTCTTTTCATCGGAGTGACCCAACTGGTGTACTTCCTCCCGACACTCGTTTTCCTCTTATGAAGACGATCAGAGACCGCGAGGAGTCGACTTACTATGCGCCGTTCGCGCTAATGGGAGCATCCACGAATGCACTCCTGCTTGAGTCCATCGTAGGCGCAGTCTTCCCTGCCGCTGCGGCATCCGGCTTCAGGTTGTCGCTTTGCGTTGTGGTGCTTGCGCTGGCGGCCCACGTCGGCTTCGATATTGCACACAGCAGAGTCATATCCAATCCCGGCGTACCGGCTTGATGGCCGGCGTTTTGTCTGATGTTCGATGTAACCGCAGCCGCGTATCTGGCGTGGGCGCTCAAGACCAACCGCATTCGAACTGCACACTGACAATAGCTCAAGCCAACAGCCGATGACGGGCTTCTCTCGCGGAGCCGTCTCAAGGGGCGGCGGCTTTTACTGGGGCGTTGGGAGTCTTTCCTGGCCTCATCCCATCGAATGACGCGATACCGCGATACACTGAGTGGCTCGCGCTGGCATCACTCTAAGACTTCATGGATGTCGCGGCTCGCGTAGTTCTGGTCGGCTTGCTATTAGATGCGGCGCGCTTGAATGCTGGTGAGTGTGCCTGTATCTGTCGCATTGCCTCGCGGTCGTAAACCTTCTCCAGGCAGTCCGGACATTCGTAGTATTCCAGGTTAGGGATGGTGTATTCCTTCCCCTTGAAGTTGCCAGTCCAGTTCCGCCGAACCATCTTGATTCTCTTGCTGTCACAAGACGGGCAGGTCTTGATGTTAAGCTTTGCCTTCGTCATATCGTTCTTGGATGATAGCAGGACGTAGAAGCCTCTCGGCATCTTCTCACGAGATTGGTCTTCTGTAGACACGCGTTCACGTTTGTAGCTTTCACAGTGAAGGACGTTGGCATCGGCGCCGAAATTCATTTACACTTCGCGCGAAAAGTAGCATTGCTCGCGAGAGGACGCTTATGGTTGAAGAGTCGCCTCCGCCAGTACCGCCTCTGGACGAATCGATTGAAGCGGAAACCGACGCCGCCCGAGAACCGAAGGCTGCGTTAGTTGAGCCGGCGCTTGCTAAGCCCGTCTTCGTTTGCGACTGCGAAGTTCATTTGCGCCACGCATGTGAGGGCGCGGACTTCTACAAAGAAGAGAAAGGCAAGCTTGCGTTCTTCACTATCCGTCACAAGACAAAGTTGACGCGTTTAGAGAAGCTCTTCGAAAGAAAATCGAGAATCGTGACTTCAACTTCGCCGGCGTCCGGTTTCCCGAGGACGTTGATTTTCGGCGTTTCGTATTCGACTCGACCGCCTTCTTTGGAGACGCGACATTTGATGCGTGCGTGGATTTCAGCTACGCAACTTTCAAGGGACAAGCTAGTTTTAACTACGCAACATTCCGCGGCGTGGCTTCCTTTCACTCTGTAACTTTCGAGTTGGAGCTGTATTTTGAAGATGCTGACGTTGATGCCGATGCTAGCTTCATCGGCGCCAAATTCAACGCGGCCACAAACTTTCGCGGTTCAACATTCCGATACACCTCGGACTTTAAATTCGCCGAGTTCAAAGAATTCGCAGATTTCGGATCTGCCGTATTTGGTGCCGCCATTTTCGGCAAAGCCACCTTCAACAACATTGCGGCATTTCGCTCATCTCGATTCAGTGGTGACGCAAAGTTCAATGAAGCAACATTCGAGGGGCCCACAGACTTTGGCTTTGCCACTTTTAGGGGGATCGCTCAATTCGGGAGCGCCGTTTTCAAAGATGAACTTCGCTTTCTCGGAACGGTTGCGCATAGGTGGTGGGATGGCAGTCCAGGCGAGCCAATGGCGCTTGGAACCAATCCAACACTCGATATTCAACACACCAGAATCGACAAGCCCGAAAGAGTCTCGTTTCACACGCTCATACTTCGCCCTCATTGGTTCGTGAACGTCGACTCTCGGAAGTTTATCTTTACCGACGTAAGCTGGGAGTGGGATCGCATCAGCATCAAACAAGAACTTACCGCTTTAGATGCAAAAGAGGTTTCGTCCCCGAACCGCCTTCTCGCCATTGCCTGCCGCCAGCTAGCCGAAAACGCCGAGGCAAACAACCGCTACGAAGAAGCGTCGCGCTTCCGGTACTGGGCGATGGACCTCGCGCGGCGGACCAAGTGGAAGGGCTGGTCGTTTTGGAAGACAGACTGGTTGCACATGTTCTACTGGGCGGTGAGCGGTTATGGCGAGAGGATACGCAACGCGCTCAGCGTGCTTGCGGCGGTGTGGGTCGTGTTTGCGTTCCTCTACACGCAGGTTGGCTTCGAGCAGAAACCGCCTAAGCCATCGAATGACAGCCCGTCATCAGCGACAGCGGCTTCGATCACAGTGGAAGACAGGATCGGCCAGCCGCTGACGCTCAACCGCGCGCTCACGTACAGCCTTGCGGTGATGAGCTTGCAGAAGCCTGAGCGGCAGCCCGTAACAAACTGGGCTCATACGCTCGTAACGCTCGAAGCCATTCTCGGGCCCGTGCAAGCCGCGTTGCTCGCGCTCGCTATTCGACGCAAGTTCATGCGCTGAATCCCACCCTGCGAAGGAGACTCCTAAAGGAGTCCTGTACGTTCCGCCGGTGCGCTTCTATCGACAGGAGACTCCTACGGAGTCTGCCCTTCGAATCGCTATGATGCCGGTTCAAGCATTGGATCGAATCAGGTATACTCGCCGTGGTTTGATAGCTCCTTCATACGAGGTACACGGAATGAAAAAGCGATTGTCCGCGAAGCGAAAATCCGAACTGTGTCTCATCTGTGGCAAGTGCTGCATGTCTATGACCTTCTGGGGCGGCGAGGTCGATGACGAAGCTCGCGATGAGATTCACTGGATGGAGCTCCACGGATTGAAGATCGATTACGAAACGAAACGCGGGCAAACAGAATATTACTTCACCATTCCCAAACGTTGCGACGCTCTGCAAGAGATCAAGACTTCGGGAGGCGAGACCAACTACGTCTGCGGTGTCTACGAGACTCGGCCGCAGATGTGCCGCGACTACGACGGCCGCATGGAAGGCCCTCAAGGCGTCGCGGATTGTTTTTGGAAATTCGAAGCAGAAGGAAAACCAATACCAACGACGAACCTTGTGCAGCTCCAGCCAGCAACTCGTTCATGAAACTCGCCCCACAATTGCGAGCCGCGATATTCAAAACCTCAATCACATCAAAGCCATCTTCTTTGACGCAGGAGGGACGCTGATCCACCTGGACTCAGCGTACATCTGTCGCACGATCAACGCTGAACTTGGTATTCAACTCAATGAGAATCGTTTCAGGCAAGCGCAGTTTCTCGGTATGTCTCGAGTCGCCGAGTTGGTCGCCGCCGGAGCGGGCTCGACCGAAAAGCTCAAGCGAGAGTTCTACTCGACTCTGTTGCCGCAAGTCGGAGTCAACGATGATCAGATCGAAAGCGCTGTCAACTGTGTCTTGAAGCTCGCACAAGAAGAGATGCTCTGGCGAACCGCCGATGAAACAACCGCGTCAACGCTTGCTCAACTCAAAACGCGCGGGGTGAAACTCGCCGTTGTTTCAAACAGCGATGGCCGAATCGATATCGCGCTCAAGCATGCGGGCATCGCGGACTATCTGGACTTCAGCATCGATTCGTTCAACGCCGGCGTTGAGAAACCCGATCCTCGGATATTTCGACTCGCAACCGAACGAGCCGGAATCGATCCACACGAAGCGGCTTACGTAGGTGATCTCTACTCGGTTGACGTTGTTGGTTCTCGAAGCGCAGGGTTGATTCCAATTCTGTATGATCCCTTTGAGCTCAACGCAGATGCAGATTGTCTGAGAATCAAATCGCTCGATGACTTACTCGTGCTTTTTTGAAGTGACCGTCTCCGTTTGTGCAGGCGTTTTGCCGTTGCGCGAAGTCTCGATGCCAATCGCGACGCCCGCGCCGAACAACAATCCTTCCAGTGCTCCCATTACAACCTGAGTCGTCCGGCCGAAATGTACTTCACCAAACATCGCCGCAAGCGGGTCCATCCTTATCTGCGAATTCGCAAACATTCGCGCGACTATCTCGAGGCTTGCGCTGAAAAGGTTGCCACCAACCACTGTCAGCAACGCGCCCGCGAACATTGTGCCCACGGCCGCGGCCGCGACGCGGTGCCACGAGCGCGAGTTCTTGATCAACGTTGCCGCAAGCACGACGCCGAGTGACAGGCACGCACCCATCACTGCGCCTTCCGCCGCGCCGGTTATTCCCGCGGGCGTCTGTCCGAATAACGCGCGCACGGTGTCAACGCCCAACAGTTTCGTGCTGCCACCGACAATCGCGCCGCCCGCCGCTCCTCCTACAACCGACCACCATTTGCTATGCCGATATGCGAGGCGAGACAACGAAACCATACCGAAGCTCACGCCAAGCCCGCCGATCGCGCCGATGAAAAATCCCAACGTGACCAGCACTAAAACCAACTCCGCGCCCTCGAGCGGCGTTGCTTCGCGCGCGATGCCAAGCCCCGATCCAAGGACCACTCCGCCTGCAAGACCTGAAACCGCGCCGCCAAGCATTCCGCCGATTCCCCGCTTCACGATCTCCGAACCGTCGCGGCGCAAGCGCACCCACATCAAACCAAGCACAACGAGAACGCTCACTGGTATCGACAAGCTCGTGAGACGGACGAGATGCTTGTTGTAGTCGCGCACCATCGCAAGGCTGATCGCCTGCCGAATCAAACCGGCGCGCTCGCCATCGCCGCGATCGGAAAGAACTCTCTCGACACCCGTCTGAATCCATTCCGCAAGGGCGATGCCCGCGGCCCTGCGAACGGTAAGGCTGTCGTCCCAAAGAGAAAGCTCGGCGAGCAGCGATTTCATATTCGGCGTGCGCGACACTCCGGCGGCGCCGACCGCGCGCAACCTGACTTCCGGATTTGGGTCCCTCGCCGCATTGGTGATCGAAGCATCCGTGTCAGGAATCAAATTCACCAACCAGCCAGGGACTTCGCGATCGCGGCTCATCGCGCTGATCAGAAGAAGCTCGGCTTCGCTTGCGGTCAAGCCGAGTTGCTCCCCGAAGGGGATAATCAGATCGATCGCATCCACGCCGATCAGCAGTCCATGAACCTGATAGTTCTCCATCGCGCGCTCGATGACTCCGCGAGCGCGCTTGAGCGCGATCTCATCTTCGGTGAGCCAGCGCGAAATCTCCGGCGCCAACACATCGTGAGCCAGCTCAATCCACGCCGCGCCTTCCTGCCGCCGGCGGCGTAACACTCGCGCGGCGACAAGATCGTCTATCAGATTGATTGGTTCAGCCGACAATGCCGGCCCGATGCGCGATTGCAAGTCTGACATCCTCAGCACGAGCCTTTGCTGATCCTCCGAGATCAGCGCCGTCAGAATCTGTTTTGCAACACGCAGGTCATCCGCATCGAAGCGGCGCATCACTCGTTCGAGATAACCGGCGAGTATCTGGGGCGCGCCCCCGAGCCGCTCGTATGCCTCAAGTGTTATTCGGCACCGCTCGTCTCGCGAGTCGTAAAGATTGTCACAAACGATTTGCAGTTGAGGAGGATCAATCCCTCCGCGATCGCCGATGTCGTCAAGCAGTCGATCGATGAGTTCCCGATCGTACGTGCATCCAGCCGCGAGTGCAGGCCGCGTGATCGCCGACTCGGCCTGCGCGCGGCTCAGACGTTTGAGGCGATATTCGTGGTAGAAGATGTCGGGTATCGCGCCCTTTAGCTGGCTCATTTCGGCAAGCAGATCTTCGCGCAATGCGAATACCAAATGAACCGGCAAATCCCCAGCGGCGAGTTCCCGCGCGACATTCAGAAAGTGCCGCCTCGCTTCTTCGCCGAGCAACAAAAAGAATTCTTCGAATTGATCGAGGAAGAAGATCACCTGGCGGCCGACTTCCACTTTGCTGATGAGCCGAGAGAGTTCCACGTCAGTCCCGTCAACGTCTGCCTCCACAGCCAGCTCCTCGGCTAATGCATTGACAATCTGAGGAACGGGGTCCGTGAAGCTGCGAATTACAATCACCAAATGACCCATCGCTTTGAGTCTTGGCATCAGGCCCGCGCGCAGGATCGAGCTCTTCCCAACTCCCGATCTACCGTGCAAGATAAACGAGCGATGCGCAAGGATCTGAGAACCGATCGTCTCGACCTCGTGTTCGCGGCCAAAGAAAAGAGAAGAATCCTGTTCGGTGAAGTAATCCAGAAACTTGTAGGGCCGGGCTATCGTGGCGGTCGAACTTAGCGGCACACTTCCAGAATCAGTGCCGAGCCGAGCGGAACCCGCGGCTTCGGCGGGAACGACTTTGCCGATGAAAGTGTATCCGTGTTTGGGAACGGTCTTGATGTAGCGAGGGCTCAAGGCATCATCGCCGAGCTGTTTGCGAATGTCCTTGATGCATTGCGTCAGCGCCGCGTCGGTGACGAACAGACCATTCCACACTTCATCGAACAGACTTTGTTTTTCGACCAGTTGTCCGCTGCGGCTGACCAACAGCAACAACACATCGAAGTATTTGGAGTTGAGCGCGATCTGCTCGCCGCTACGCGAGAGCCGCCTGTTACTCGCGTCGAGATAAAAGTCATCGAAGCGATAGCCGCCGATTGAAGCGCTCACCTGACTCATCGTTTGAATCTTCTCACAACTTAATCATTGATCGCTCATTTTTCCAGCGCCGCCGGGCGCTAGAGTGTGCTTAGAGCCGCTTCGGCGTGTGCTTAGAGCCGCTTCGGCGTGGTTCGGTTGCCGGCACGTCAGTTATTTAAAGGAGACGACGGTAGATGAAAGTCAAAATGATCCTGCCTGCGCTGACTGAAGCCAAGAGCCCGTTCTGGAGGCCGATCAAGTACTCGTTGTTTCCGCCGCTCGGGCTCGCGACGCTGGCCGCTTACGTCCCTTCAGACTGGAGCATCGATCTTCAAGACGAGCACGTTGAGGTACTTGATCTTGAAGACGAACCCGATCTCGTTGTGATCCAGGTTTACATCACTTCAGCAAAGCGTGCATACGCGATTGCCGATCACTATCGAGCGAAAGGCGCATACGTTGCGCTTGGTGGGTTGCACGTAACGTCGCTACCGGAGGAAGCGTTGCGCCACGCAGACACGATTTTCTTAGGTCCGGGTGAGGACACGTGGCCCCTGTTCTTGAAGGATCATCAATCCGGCCGCCCTGGTCGAGTGTATCGTTCGACGATACGAACGCTCGCCGGAGCACCGCCGATCCGGCGCGACCTGATCAAACGACATCTCTATCTCGTGCCGAACTCGATTGTCGTGTCGCGCGGATGTCCGCACACCTGCGACTTCTGCTACAAGGTCGCGTTCTTCGAGGGAGGCAAAGGATTCTACACTCAACAAGTCGACGCGGCGCTTGCCGAAATCGATCGCCTGCCCGGCCGACATCTCTACTTTCTGGACGATCACCTTTTCGGTGATCCTCGGTTCGCGTCCGCACTGTTTGATGGGATGAAAGGAATGAAACGCCTGTGGCAGGCGGCAGCTACGGTCAAATCGGTGCTCGCGCCGGCGTTGCTTGAGAAGGCGGTCGAAAGCGGGCTGCGAAGCCTGTTCGTTGGATTCGAAACGCTGAATCCAAAAAATCTCGTCGAACAAAACAAGTATCAGAATCTCAATCGCGATTATGTGGCGGCGATCAGGCGTCTCCACGATTCCGGGGTGATGATCAACGGCAGCTTTGTGTTTGGCATGGATGGTGATGACGACACGGTCTTTGATCGCACGGTTGAATGGGCCATCACGCACGGGATCGAGACGGCTACGTTTCACATTCTCACGCCGTATCCCGGCACTGCGCTTTATCAAAGGATGGTAGATCAACGGCGAATGACGACTGATGACTGGGATGTGTTCGATACTCGTCACGTCGTATTCAAGCCGGCCCAACTCTCCCCCGAAGCGCTCGAGTCGGGTTATTGGCGGGCCTACGAAGACTTCTACAAATGGACCTCGATCTTTCGAGGAGCACTCGCGAAACCGGGCGTCAAAGAACGCCTTCGACACGTTGCCTATGCGGGTGGATGGAAGAAGTTCGAGCCGCTGTGGGATTGGGTGATCCGCGCTAAGCGAGTTGCCGCGCTCTTGCCAATGCTCGAAACCGTGTTGACCGGCTTTGGTTCACATCCGTCGTATTCAGCATCAACTCACTCGGCGGCGGTGAACGTTGGTGCAAAGCGGGCGTCCTTGAGACATCGCTCGGTGGCATTAAGCCACGACAATTGCCGCTGTTCGTGAAAAACTGACGCGCGCAAGCGCTTCTCACATCTTTCTCACGCGTTGCTCACTCAAATTCTTTTCGAATGACCTAGAGTAAGCGCGATTGTTGCATCATCGAGAATCCGGAATGGAACCAAAATCCAAAGGCTTTGCCGTCACCGCCGCGATCGTGATTCTCGTCGGCATCTCTCTGCTGATGCTTGTTGCGGCGTTGAACCGCCGCGACCAGATGGTCGGCTTGAATCAGGAAATTCAGTATGACGACTTCGCGTTTTCAGTGATCGAAGTCCGAAAAGCGGACGTGCTTGGAACCGGCGATTCAGAAGCGAAAGCGGCAGGCGCATTTTACGTAGTCACGCTTAAGATCGCTAATCACGCCAAACGCGTGGACTATAAGCCCAAGAGAGCGACGGCTATTCTGATCGACGACAAAGGTCGAGAGTTTTTCCAGTCGGAGTCCGGCCAGGCAGCCCTCGAGTCCGTCCAAGAGCCCCGATGCTATGATCCAATACCGGCGGGCGCGTCCTGCACAACTGAACTCGTCTTCGACATCCCCGCTGATTCACACATCACGCAGCTCAGAATCTCAGAGGGAGGTCTGGTCGGAGACATTCTGGACGTTGTGTTCTTTGGAAAGAAGAGAATCGAACTCCGCTCGTTGTAGGTGTACTCTGAGGGCAAGCAAGGAAAAAGGGGTAAGCAATAATGGCAATGCGAATCATCGACTTTGCGGTTGAACAGCCGGGCAGCGAAGCTCTGCTTCGAGAGCTTGATCCGGCCAGATTGCCGCGCCACGTTGCAGTCATCATGGATGGAAATGGGCGATGGGCGGCGCAGAAACATTTGCCGCGTATCGCCGGTCATCGCGCCGGCGCGGACGCGGTAAGGCGCACCGTCGAATCGGCGGCGCGGCTCGGCCTCGAATGCCTGACGCTTTATGCGTTTTCGACCGAGAACTGGAAGCGTCCGCGCTTCGAGATTCGAGCATTGATGGACCTGCTGGTTGAGTATCTCCGCAAAGAGTTGCACTCGCTCAAAGAGAACAACATTCAGTTTCGAATGATTGGACGCAGTGACGAGCTGCACTTATCGGTGTTGGAACAGATTCGAAAAGCGGAACTGGCGACATTTCAGAACACCGGGCTTCGATTGAACATTGCGCTCAACTACGGCGGCCGCGCCGAGATCGTGGATGCGTTTCGCGCTCTCGCTTGCGAGGTCGCGGCTGGCCGGCTCAACCCCGCCGAGATCAACGAAGAGACAATTCACAACAACCTGTACACGAACTCTCTGCCCGATCCTGATTTGCTGATCCGCACGAGCGGCGAGATGAGAGTGAGTAACTTTCTGCTGTGGCAGATTGCGTATTCGGAGATACATGTCACCGGAACGTTGTGGCCGGACTTCGGCGAGCGCGATCTTCTGCTGGCATTGTCTGAGTATCAAAAGCGCGACCGAAGATACGGGCGCGTCCAGTTGGAAGAGGTGTCGGCGTAGACACTCTTTCGCAATTCGCTGAATGTTCGCGGTTCAGATTTAATACCTATGGCGATCTCCCGAAAGCTATTGTTGGGCTATCTCACCATTCGATTCTTCGGACTCAACCGACTTCAAGTATTCAACCGGCCCAATAATCTTCAATGATCTGAATCTCCGGCGGAAGTCTTTGCACACATCGTCGTGCCCCGTCATCAAGTCAAGTAAATCTTGATCTCGGCTTATGAGGTAATCAGCTTCGACCTCAATTGCGAGATTGATGTATTTCTCATCCTTTGGGTCTCGCTCGTAACTGAAGTGCTGTGGGATGAAATCAACGATTGCGGCTTTGTCCGAAACCCGAATCATAAGCGCGTCTACTCGTTCACGGGTTATATCTGGGTTCTTTTTCCAAATCTTCGAGCGCGATAGAACATCACGCACCTCATCAAGAATCTCGCGGCTAACGAAAAGAGAAAGGACGTTGCGGTCGACCAACCGTAAGAGTGCGGCTGCCGGTCCGGATTCGTTGGCGGTAGCTTGCAGAAAAATCATGCAATCAAAGACAACTCGCGGGCGCGGGTCGTCCTTCGTCATTGCTCGCTCGACTTTCGCTCTTGATAAACCTCGTCACGCGCTTCTTCAAAGAGAGCGTCCAAGTCATCTTCGGACATCCCGCTCTCTTGAAACGTCCTGCGAATGGGCGCCAGGATTTCGTCGAACGATTTAGCCGCCAGCAGGTCGGTAGCGATAAGCCGCTCGACATACTTGTTCACATCGTCACAACCGCGCTCGCGAGCCCGTTGCTCCAGGGCGGCTGTAGCTTGTTCTGAGACGGTTATCTTTAGCTCCATACTGAGACCTCAACTATTATTCTTCGGAGTCTATCACAAGTTAGTTCCGGCGCTTACCTCTCGGTTCATCGGGTACTGTCCTAATCTGTGTTGCCACCCAATCAGGCTTGTGGTGGTTTCAATCCCTCAAACTCCATAAAGGGAGGATAACCGCGTAGCGGTGTCCTCTCGATAGCTCGGGTGATTACCG
>Ga0070705_100000255_pt1 | contig 31677 bp, 32 predicted proteins | sample KBSK5253metaG_FD_65455 | JGI IMG/M metagenome (GOLD analysis project Ga0070705, IMG submission 65455) | Corn, switchgrass and miscanthus rhizosphere microbial communities from Kellogg Biological Station, Michigan, USA - KBS K5-25-3 metaG | ecosystem: Host-associated > Plants > Roots >... | reverse complement strand
CACATCATCGGTGAGCGTCGAGAGCACGCCCTCGATGTCGTCGCGATGCTCGAAGCCGAAGTGCTCGTCCATCTTCCGGTCCATCTGCTGCGGCGTCAGCGCCATGGCGCGCCTCCTCCATGCGTTCGTGGGATGGCATCTGTGTAATAAGATCATAATCTTATGTCAATATGCATGTCTATAGACGTGCAATCCATCCAAAGAGAGCGGCCGTCGGGCGTCGGCAGGCGGCAGGCGGTGAATTCCGGTTCGGCCCTTGGCGCTTGCTGCTGCGACGGCCGAAGCCCGACGCCCGACGGCCGCCGGTACGCTGGACATCGGGCAATTTTAGTGATACGGACGCGTGCAATGAAAATGCCACGCACCTACACTTTGAGAAAGCGCGCGGAATCCCAGGCGGAGACGCGGCGGCGTATCGTCGAGGCCGCGGTGGAGCTGCATGGCAGCATCGGCCCGGCGCGCGCCACCCTCAGCATGATCGCCGAGCGCGCTGGGGTGCAGCGGCACACCCTCTACGCCCACTTCCCCGACGAGCGCAGCCTCTTCATGGCCTGCTCGGAGCTGCACCTCGAGCGCGTGCCGCCGCCTGACGCCGCGCCGTGGAGGAGCATCGAGGACCGGCAGGAGCGGCTTCGCGTCGGCCTGGCCGCGATCTACGGCTGGTACGAGCGCAGCGCCGGGGTGATGGCCTGCGTGCTCCGCGACAGCGAGTGGCACCCCCTGACACGGGAGATCAGCGAGCTGCGTTTCGGTCCGTACATGGCGGCCTACCACGAGGTGCTCGGCGGCAAGCTCACCCAGAAGCAGCGGGCGGCGCTGCACCTGGCCTTGAGCTTCTTCACCTGGCGCAGCCTGGTGGCCGAGGCCGGCCTCAAGACGGACGCCGCCGTCAAGGTCATGGTCCAGGCGATCCGTTGCGCCAGCGAGGCTTGACGGGGCCCCGGTGCCATTGAAGCCGCTCTGCCCGATTCGCAGGGAGAGGGGGTCCGGCCGGCCCCGGTCTCATGCGACGCGCTCCAGCGGATCGACGCGGCAGAGCTCGGGGCGTGGCAGGTAGCGCGCGACAGCAACCCGGAACGGCCAATCCGCCAGAATAGAGCGAACAAGATGGGGCGACGGGAACTTGTCGGGAAACCGCATCGCCAGCGCAATCTCCGTGACATGGAGCAGCAGCTCGGCGGAGACACGCGGACGCCGGCCGGCGCGGATCGCCTCCGCCTGCTGAGCCGGGCCGCGGGCGTAGTCCATGCGGGCGTACCTGGTGAGGTGGCCCTTGGTGGCGGGAACGGGGACACGCTGCCCCGTCCAGCGCTGGCCGGGGAGCAGGTACCGCACCAGCCGGTCCGCCTCCCGGAAGAAGCGCCGGCGCAGCCGCCGCGGGAGGGTGTCGCCGTCCGCCTCCAGCGGCGTGAAATAGACCGGCGCGTCATAACGCCAGATGTCCTCGACGGTGAGGGTGCCCTTGTCGCCGACGATATGCAGCGACCGGTCGCTCCGGGTCGCGACCGAGTCGCACGTCAGGCGGGCGACGACGCCCGAGCAGAACTCCAGCGCCGCGATGGCGAGATCGGGGCCGGGGCGCTTGAGCTGCTGGCCGCCCGGCTTGTCCGGGTAGCACACCGCGTTAAAGCTCTGCACGCGCTTGATGGGGCCGAACAGGTCGGCCAGCAGGGCGAGGCAGTAGCCGGAGTGCTCGACGACGTCGCCGAGCTCGAACTCGTCGACAAAGGGCCAGCTCGCCCCCGACGCGCTGCGCCAGCTGCGGAAGTTCTTTGCCAGCACCGAGCCGACGCTCATCTCGGCGAATACCGCACGCACCACACCGGCGGCGCCGCCCGCAAGGGCCTGCCGCACGCCCTCGGCCGCCTCGCTCAGAACATTGGAGGGCGCACCCGAGATCGACAGTCCGCGACTCTCCGCCAGCTGCACCAGCTCCAGAGCGCTCTCGTACTCCATCGTCAGCGGCTTCTCGGAGTAGAGATGGCGCCCCGCCTCGAGGCAGGCCCGGCTCACCGCATAGTGGGAGCGCGGATCGGTCAGATTGAGAACAAGCTCTGCATCGCTGTGCTGGAGGAGGGAATGCACGTCCTCGTACATTCGGACGCCGTAGTGGGCAGAGAAGGCGCCCCGGCGCTGGGGATCGGTGTCGCAGGCTGCGACCAGCTCGAGCACTGGGTGGTTCCGCAGCGTCTCCATGTAGAAGTCCGCCACGTAGCCGCAGCCAACGATCGCGATCCGCATGGATGTTCCTTGCCGGAGCAGCCCCCGCATCCCCAGAGGTTGTACCCTGAGAGCAGGGAGGAGAGATAGGCACTCGCGGTCACACTCGGGTCTGTACTGAACAGAATGCGCGTTCCGGGCGGGGTTGGTTGGCCGGCAACTTCTGAGCAAGATAGCGGAAGTCTCGCACCGGTTGCCGGAACGCGGGGCGCGACAATCGCGCCGAAAGATTGAGATTGAGAGAATGCCGACGATTTCGGATCGCCCCATCGGGCGACGAATAGGGCCGCGTCAGCCTGGCGGACCGGCCGCGGGCCGCTCGGAGGCGGCCTTGATCTGGAGGAGCAGCGCCCTAAGCTCGGGCTCCTGCACGGCCTCGGCGGCCTCGGCCAGGGTGAACCAGGCGCGCCGGCGGCGGGCGCATTCAGGCCAGATCTCCAGCTCCTCCCTCACCTCCAGCAGGTAGACCGACACCCGCACCGGCACGGAGCCACTGGGGCGCCGTTTCTCGTAGGTAAAGGAGCCGATGCTGCCTTCGCGAGCCTCCCCCAGCACGCCGGCCTCCTCGCGCGCCTCTACGGCCGCCGCGGCCCAGTCCTGCCGGCCCGGCAGCGGCCAGCCCTTGGGGATGATCCACCGATGGGTCTGCAGCGTGGTGACAAGCAGCACATTGAGCGCCCCATCCGCCCCCCTGCGGACGGGCAAGGCCCCGACCTGGCGGGAGAATTCAATCGTTCCGATCATATGAGCATTATCTGACTGCGCCGCGGCCCCTTGACAAGCCAATTGCGACGAGATCAGACCCGCCAGCTCCCTGGGCAACGCAGTCGATGGCGCCCGGGAGGCGGACTCGATGATCAGGCCTGCGGCGGCCAGTTACGTCCCGGGATTGGTCAAGCGGCAAGGATCGACGGTTCATCGACGGGACCGGGGGGAAGCGAGCCAGCTCGAGGAGTGCCGTGCCTGCTGCAGGCCGCCTCAGCCGCCCTGGCGCGCCGCAAGCTCGCGCTCGGCCTCCTCCGCCCAGCGGCGCAGCTCCGCCTCGTACTCCGGACCGTCCCAGGCGCGATGGTCGGCCACAGCGTAGGCCAATGCGTTGCGCAGATAGAGCATGGCATTGACGCGGTTCGCGACGAAGCTGTTGCGCGTCCTTACCACCCTGGCCGGCGTGCCCGTGACGATCGAGTTGGGCGGGATCACGGTGTTGTCGGCCACATAGCTGTGACCGGCGACGATGCAATTCTCGCCGATCGCTGCACCCTCCATGACGGTGGCGCCGATGCCGATCAGGCAGTTGCTCCCGATGGTGCAGCCGTGCAGCACCGCCCTGTGTGTGATGGAGCAATAGTCGCCGACCACAGTCGGTGTGCGGTATCCCACGTGCACCATCGCGTGGTCCTGTACGTTGGTGCAGCGGCCGATGCGCACATGGTGGCCCTCCGCACGGATTACGGCATAGGGCCACAGGCTGGCCTCCGCGCCGATCTCCACCCGGCCGTAGACCCGCGCCGTGGGGTCGAGGTAGGCGGCCCCGGGAAACCTGGCCCTCAGCTCCGAGTTCATGTCCAGCGCTCCAAGACGGGGGAAAGCCGCTGGCCAGCCATACCACGGTCCGCGTCCGCTTGACACGCCACCCCGCGTGGGGCGAAGGCTGGGACGAGCACCCTTCGGGGCAGCCCCAGCGTCCCCAAGGCCCCGCAGAGCCCCCCGGAGCCCCAGGATAATTCCGTGAGCCCGCCCATGGCCGACACCGAGACCGCCCGCCACCGCCTCATCGAGATCGTCAAGCGGCGTTCCTTCTCCACCGGCTCGGGTGTCACGCTGGTGTCGGGGCGCTCCTCCAGCTTCTACTTCGACATGAAGCCCACCATGCTGGACCCCGAGGGTGCCCACCTGATCGCCACCCTCATCCTCGACGCCCTGGCGGATGCCCAGGTGGACCTCGTCGGTGGCCTGGAGATGGGGGCCGTTCCTCTGGCCACCGCGGTGGCCGCGGCGAGCCACGTTCGCGGCCGACCGCTGCCGGCCTTCTTCGTCCGTAAGCAGGCCAAGGAGCACGGCGTCCGGAAGCTGGTGGAGGGCCTGGCGCCGGGCGAGACCCTGAGGGCCAAGCGCCTTGCGGTTCTAGAGGATGTGACCACCACCGGCGGCTCCGCCACCAAGGCCATCGAGGCGCTGAGGGCCGAGGGCGCCATTATCGACCGGGTGGTCACCGTGGTGGACCGCCTAGAAGGGGCCGCCGACAATTTCAAGGCCGCGGGGATTCCGTTTGTGGCGATCCTGACGGCCGCCGATTTCCGCTGAGCACGGCGCCCATCGGGCCGCCGCAACTCACCGCAAGCCGACTCCCGGCGGGCAATACGGGGCGTCGCCCCACGCGACCGCCGGTCCAAAATTCCGATCACCCCCGACCAGTGGGACGGCTATGCGGGGGCGCGGGAGCGGCTTCTTCAGTTCATCCAGACCAGCCGCATCGGCGGCAGGAGCCACATCGCCCGGGTCGAGGACAACACCGGCGTGCCCGTGCCGCGGTGCGCGCAACAGGTGACGGGCGCACCGGGCTTTGCGGAGGGTCTGTCGATCCGGTAGCTGCGCAGCGGAGGCCAAGGACCGGGGTCAGCTCGGCCTCGCGTTCAAATTCCAACCTTGAAGACGAGGGGTCTGACCCCGTCAGAGGTTCCGCCCGATCGCCAGGTACTTGTCGGCGCGCTGGCGGCGCAGCGCGTCGGGGCTGAGGCCGGAGAACTCAGCGAAGGCCTTGGCCACGGCGTCGCCGGTGCGGCGGAAGACGAGGGCCGGATCGCGGTGGGCGCCGCCGACGGGCTCGGCGATGACCACGTCGATGATGCCCAGCGTCTTGAGATCCTGGGCCGTGATCTTCATGTTGGTGGCGGCGTCGATGGCGCGGGCCGCGTCATGCCACAGGATGGAGGCCGCCGCCTCCGGCGAGGCCACCGTGTAGATCGAGTGTTCCAGCATCAGCACGCGATTGGCGGTGGCGATGGCGATGGCCCCGCCCGAGCCGCCCTCGCCGATCACCACGGCCACCATCGGCACACCGAGCGAGAGGCAGCGGTCGGTGGAGCGGGCGATGGCCTCGGCCTGGCCGCGCGCCTCGGCGTCGATGCCCGGATAGGCGCCGGCGGTGTCGACCAGCGCCAGCACCGGCAGATCGAACCTCTCGGCGAGGTCCATGAGGCGCACCGCCTTGCGATAGCCCTCGGGGCGGGCCATGCCGAAGTTGTGCTTGATGCGGCCTTCCGTGTCGGAGCCCTTCTCGTGGCCGATCACCACGATGGAGCGCCCGCGGAAGCGCCCCAGGCCGCCCATGATGGCGGCGTCCTCGGCGAAGTAGCGGTCGCCGGCCAGCGGCACGAAATCCTCGATCAGGGCGGCCACATAGTCGAGGCAATGGGGCCGGTCGGGATGGCGGGCCACCTGGGTCTTCTGCCAAGGGGTGAGCTTGGCGTAGGTGTCCGTCAGCGCCTGGTGCGCCTTCTGCTGCAGCCGCGTCACCTCCTCGGTGATGGAGACCGCGTCGTCGTCGCCGTCGATAGCCTTGAGGTCGGCGATCTTGCTCTCAAGCTCCGCCACCGGCTTCTCGAAATCAAGATAGGTGCGCACGTTGACGGCTCGATCCATTCGCTTCTAGCGGGAGGGGCGCGGGCTGCACACGCGGGCCTTTCGCCGACGCGGACATTTGCGGCCAGGGACCCGATAAGTCAAGGAGTTGCGTTCGTCGGGGCGGCAGGTCGCGGCTCTGAGCCGAAGGCGCAGGACACAGAGGCTCACGCCAACTTTGCCTAACGATGAGCTCCCCTGAGACGATGGGGCATAAATGCGTCAGTCAGGGATGGTTACGATATTGGTGTTCCATCGAAATTTTCTGCCCGTGCGAGAAGGGGAAGTCGATGTTTCTATTGTTATAACAACGAGTTGAAGGAAGGTATTAGCACACCAACATGGGCCGTTTTCGCAACCTGCCCCCTCAACTTACCATTTTTATGTCCCATCGGCGTCATCTTTCAGCCCCAGGATTGCCGAACGGTTGCCACGCGGTGCGGGCAGACGGACGCCACTTGTCCGTCTCCGTCTCGATTGGCCACGGGAGGTTCGCATGCTTGGCTGGGGCAAGACGTCCGAAGGCTCCGACATCCGCAGCAAATTCGAGCTGCGGCGCGAGCAAGTCCGTCAGCGCGTCCGGGGCGCGAGGCGTGCAGCCGGCGCCCAGATCCATACGGCGGGTGCGGTCACCGTCGCAGGCCTCCGTGCCGCGGGTGGCGCCGTGCTGGCCGGAGCGCGCGCAAGTCGCCAGGCCGCAGCGTCCGGGACACGGCGAACGCTGAACCGCGCGGCAGCCACAGCAACCATCGCAGGCCAGAGGGTCCGCGCTGCAACGGGGGCGGTCGCCGACGTTCTCGGCCGCCCCGGCACAGTGGCGGCAGCAGGGGCCATGATGCTGGGCGCCGGCATCGGCCGATACCGGGCTGCCGGTTTCGACGGCGAGGTCATGGCGATGCTGGCCGTCGGCGGAGCGTTGCTGGTCCTCCCTGTGGCATTGCCCGTCCTTGCCGGGCTTTCGCCATTGGTCGGGACGGCGGCGGTGGCCATCGCCGTGTTCGCTGCCGCCGCTTTCTGGGCCGCCTATCGCAACACGCCTGGCCTTGCTGGCCTTGGCGAAAGCAAGGAGATCGTGGGTCGGGCTACGGTCGTCGCCGGCGATCTGTTGAAAGTGGACGGCATCACCGTGCGGCTGTCCGGCATCGACGCTCCGGAACGCGAGCAGCGCTGCGGCAGGGACAACAACAGGTGGCGGTGTGCCGAGGCAGCCCAGTCGGCGCTGTTGAAGGTCGTCAGCGGCCGGCCCGTTCGCTGCAGGCTGATCGGCAACGACAGGGCCGGGCACCCGCTCGGGTACTGCTCGATCGACAGCGTCGATATCAATGCCGATCTGGTGCGCCAGGGCTATGTCTTTGCGGAGGGCGGCACGTACAGCCGCTACGCCGCGCAGGAGCGAGACGCGCGCACTGCCAAGGCTGGGATGTGGATCGGCGATACCCAACGGCCTGCAGAGTTCAGGGCCAAGGCTTGGGAGGAAGCCAAGCGCGGCTCTCCCGACGGTTGCCCGATCAAAGGCCAGGTGATCAGTCAGGAACGCGTATACGTGCTGCCGGGGACGCCATCGTATGAGCGATTGCGCGTACAGACCGCCCGTGGGGACCGCTGGTTCTGCTCGGAGCAGGATGCTGCATCAGCGGGCTTCAAGGCTGCGCCGCGGGGCTAGCAAACCGGGCCGGACGGTGTTGTGCAGGCGTGTCGACGCATACCGAGCAGGGCATGCGCTGTCGGATGGAGCCTGCGAATGCTGACGATTGCGGGGCTTGTCCTGGTGGGTGCGGGCATCCTGGCCTTCATGTTCTTTTGGCGGACGCCGTTCGGCGCGCCGCTCGGGGCCGTCATTGTCATCGTCGGCACCGGCCTGCAGACGTACGACGCGTGGGCGAAGCTGCCAGCGCAGTGTCGGTCATGGACCGGTGCGATGTCCTGCATGAAACCTGCTGCGCCTGCTGCCGCCGACGTGAAAGGCAAGCGGCGTTGACTGGCGTCTTGCCTCACGAGCCGATACGCCCACCGAAAGCCGGGACAAATCCACGCGCGGGCGGCGCTCGCTTAAAGGGCGTGCCTAGACCCCCGGACCTCTCCGTTTCGCCGCCAGCGGATGATGCTCGAACACCAGCTGCTTGAGCCGCTCCTCCAGCACGTGGGTGTAAATCTGGGTCGTCGAGATATCGGCGTGGCCCAGGAGCTGCTGCACGGAGCGGAGGTCGGCGCCGCGGTCGAGGAGATGACTGGCGAAGGCGTGGCGCAGCACGTGCGGGGAGACGCGCTCCGGGTCGAGGCCCGCGTCCGCCGCCAGCTCCTTGAGCTCCTGGCCGAGCCGCTGGCGGGTCAGGTGGCCCTCGGCGCCGCGCGAGGCGAACAGCCACTTCGTTCGCAGCATCGGCGCCACGCCGTCCTCGAAGCCGACGCTCAGATAGCGGTCGAGCGCCGCCTGCGCCGCCCCGTTGAGCGGCACGATGCGCTCGCGCCCGCCCTTGCCCTTGATGAGCAGCACGCGGCCGTCGCCGGCCAGCACCGAGCGCGGCAGCGTGACGAGCTCGCTCACCCGCATGCCGGTGGCGTAGAGCATCTCGATGAGAGCGTAGAGGCGGAGCGCGCGAAACCGGTCGCGGCCCGTGGTGGCGTCGATGCGCCGGCGCGCCGTCTCGATCAGGCGATCGACCTCGGCCGTGGAGAGCGTGCGGGGCAGGGGACGCGCCCGCTTCGGGCCTGTGAGGCGTTGGGCCGGACTCTCCTCCACGACACCCTCGGCAGCGAGGAACCTGTAGAGCTGGCGGATGGCCGACAGTCGGCGCGCCCGCGAGGCGGCGGCGAGGCCCGCTTCCGCGGCGGCGCGCAGGTAGGCGGAGATGTCGGCCGGCTCCACGGCCGCCAGCGGCTTGCCCCGGCGCCTAGCGAGGAAGGCGAGGAAATCGTCGAGGTCGCGGGCGTAGGCCTGGCGGGTGTTGTCGGCGGCGCCCTTCTCGGCGCTCAGCATCTCCATGAAGCGGCCGAGTAGCTGGCCATCTGCGTCGGCGCTCATGGCTGCACCCGGGTCGGCAGCCGGCAGTCGCCAGTCGGGCGTCGCCAGTCGGGCGATATCGAGACTTGTCTCAATGATATTGGCATTGCTCTCTTCTTCCGGCTGCCGAAGCCCGACGCCCGACTGCCGAGGGCCAATCAGTTACCCGAGGTGCGCGGCCATGCGCCGTACAACGCCTCCACGGCGAGGCGACGGGCATCGGCGTCGAGCCCCGTCCGCTTCAGCGCGCGGATGGAATCGCCCAGCGCCAGTGCGTTGGCGCCCTCCGGTCCGTCCGGCCCCAGTGCGCGCATGACGAGCAGGATGGTACGCCCCGCCTCCTTCTGCTGGGCTGCCTGCGCCAGCTCGCCCAGCACGCCTGTCTCCGGCAAATGGCCGCCGGAGGGCTGGGCGATGCGGCCAGCGGCCTCCCACAGGCGCAGGGGCACCGTGATGTCGAGGGCGTCCAGCACCGTCACCACGCGATGCAGCTGGGCGCCGCTCAGCCGGCCGCGTGTCGCCAGATCGTCCAGATAGGCGAGGCCCGACTGGCGCACCTGCCGCGACTGCGGGTCGGCCAGGTCGATCAGGGCCAGCCAGTGCTGCAGGTTGGCGGCCGACTCGGCCCAGCGCCGGGCCAGATCGAGATCGCCGCCCGCCAGTGCCGTCTCAACCACGGCCTCGGCCAGCGTGGCGGTCTCCGCGGAGGGCCAGAGCTGGGCGAACAGCGGCGCCAGCATGGTGGCCGTCTGCACATGCAACCCCGCGCGGCGCGCCTCGCTCAGCAGCGACCGCACCAGGCGGACCCTGCGCTCGGGCGCCTGCGCCGCCTCCACCGCCCGGAACAGCTGCGCCCGCTGCAGAACGGGGTCGGTGAAGCTGTCGCCGCCGGCGCGCGCCGCCGTCTCCGGCAGACGCCGGTAGACCGCAGCGACGGCCTCCGGCGTCATTGCATTGAGCCGCAGCGCGGCTTCGGCCGCGGCGACTTGCACCTTCACATCGAGCGCGCTGGACTGGGCGAGAGCGACAAGCAGCGCCGGCTCGGCCTTTTTGAGGATGTGGCCGGCCTCGATCGGCCCCTGCAACTCCAGAAAGCGGTAGTCGAGCAGCGACAGGCGATCCGGCAACGGCGGGCGCCGGGCAACGCCGCCATCGAGGCTGTCGAGCACCGACAGGGCCAGCTCCGCCGTGCTGCCCTCCTCGCGCGCCAGGCTGGCCGACAAGGCCGCGGCGGCGGTGTTGCCCGCAACTGCCGTGCAATAGCCCAGCAGCAGCTGCTTCTCGGCCCTGAGGGGCTGCAGCAGCTGCGGCTCGACCGGGCCGGCCAGCGCCTGGCAGCCCCTCTCGCGGGCGCCGAGGTAGATGTCGACGCGGGCGCGCCAGAGCCGCGTGGTGGGATCGGCCGAGCCGCCCTTGCCCAGCACCTCGGCGATGTCGGCGAGGAGCCCTGAGCGGTACAGCGCCTGCAGTCGCATCTGCAACAGGTCGTCGCCAGACTTGGCGGCGCCTTGGCCGGCATCCGGGCCGATGGGCGCCGGCGCCGTCGAGAGCAGCAGGCGCCGCCAGAGCTGGTGCAGGGCGGGCGAGCGCGGCGCCGGGTCGGGGCCGGTGAGCCATTTCGCAGTGGCGGCCGCATCCAGGCCACGCCAGAGGTCCACGGGCAGCAGAACGGGCGCCAGATCGTTGCTTTCGATGGTGCGATTGACCGGCGTGTACGGCTCCTCCGTGGCGGATTGCGCCACTGCGCCGGTTGCCGCTGCAGCCGCGAGCAGCGCCGCCACGAGGCCGCAGGCAAAGCGGACGCGCATCAGCCCGGACACCGGCGCTCCCACTGCCGGACCGGCGCCCGCGCCGTCACCGGCGGACCTTGACGCCCGGTACCGGGGCGGACAAGTCCTTCTGGTCCGGTTCCAACAGGATCGACGCGACATAGAGCCCGCCAAAGACGATTGCGCCAAGAACCCCGAGCACCGTGAGAAACCGGAAGAGGCTAGGCATATGGCGAAGCTACTCCCATCCCGGCTAAGCTCCGGCCCGACAATGACGCCATTGTGGCCCTCAAGGCGATGACGGCCAGCTGTGGCCGATCTGAGACAGCCCGCCCGTGCCGCGGTTGCGATGGAGCCAGGGCAGGGGTAGGCACAAGCCTGCACAGGACAGTTTAGGAAAGAGTGATGCGATTCGCATCCGGCGAGCAGGGGGCAGGGCCCACGGCAGGGGAGGCCGCGATCCGCGAGCGCCTCGGCGCGCGGTCAATCGTGCTGATCGGCATGCCCGGCTGCGGCAAATCGGCCCTGGGGCGCCGGCTGGCGCCGCGGCTGGAGCTGCCGTTCGTCGATGTGGACGAGGAGATCGAGCGGGCGGCCGGCAAGAGCATCAAGGAGATCTTCGCCGACCACGGCGAGGCCTATTTCCGCGATGGCGAGCGCCGGGTGATCGCCCGGCTGCTGGCGTCCGGCCCCCAGGTGATGGCCACCGGCGGCGGGGCGTTGCTGAATGAGGAGACCCGAGCCAACATCCGCCGCTCCGGCATCTCCGTGTGGGTCAAGGCCGACGTCGCCCTGCTGGTACGGCGGGTGACCAAGCGCAACAGCCGGCCGCTGTTCGAGGGGCGCGATGCCGAGACGGTCGTCCGGGACCTCATGAAGGCGCGCTATCCCGTCTATGCCGCGGTCGCGGACCTGGTGGTGGAGAGCAGGGATGTGCCGCATGAGGTGATCGTCAGCGAGATCGTGGAGGCGCTGGCGCAGAGCCCGCGGCTGGCCGAGCCGGCTGTCGACAGCGGGAGCCCCGCACCATGAGCCCCGGCAACACGGCATCGGCGGGCCTGCCTGCAACCGTGCGGGTCAATCTCGGCGAGCGCTCCTACAATGTCCTGATCGGCACCGGCCTGCTGGCCGGGGCGGCCGAGCTGATCCATGCCTCTCTCGGAGCCGCGCGGTGCGCCATCGTCACCGATGAGAACGTGGCCAAGCATCACCTCGGCACCCTGGAGAAGGCGCTGGCCGCGCTCGGCCGGCATGCCGGCACGGCGGTGCTGCCGCCCGGCGAGGCCACCAAGAGCTTCGCCTCGCTGGCGCGCGTGTGCGAGCGCCTGCTGGACATGGGGCTGGAGCGCGGCGGCCTTGTCGTGGCCCTCGGTGGCGGGGTGATCGGCGACCTCGCCGGCCTGGCCGCAAGCCTGGTGCGCCGCGGGGTGCGCTTCGTGCAGGTGCCCACCACGCTGCTGGCGCAGGTGGATTCCTCGGTCGGCGGCAAGACCGGCATCAACACGCCGCAGGGCAAGAACCTGGTCGGCACCTTCCACCAGCCGAGCCTGGTGCTGGCCGACATCGGCCTACTGGCCACGCTGCCGGCGCGAGAATACCGCGCAGGCTACGCGGAGGCTGCCAAGTATGGTCTGCTCGCCGATGCCGCGTTCTTCGCCTGGCTCGAGCAGAATGCTCGGGCCGTGGCGGCACACGAGACCGACGCCCTGGCGCACGTCGTGGCCACCAGCGTGGCGGGCAAGGCCGCCATCGTCGCCCGCGACGAGACCGAGACCGGCGACCGCATGCTGCTCAACCTGGGCCACACCTTCGGCCACGCTCTGGAGGCCTGGGCCGGCTACTCCGAGCGGCTGCTGCACGGCGAGGCCGTGGCCATCGGCATCTGCCTCGCCTTCGAGCTGAGCCGCGAGCTGGGGCTGGTGGATGCCGCCTCGGTGGCACGCGTCACCGCCCATCTCGCCGCCGCCGGCCTGCCGACGCGCATCACCGATATTCCCGCGCCCGGCCCTGACGCCGCCGGCCTCATGGCCATCATGGGCCAGGACAAGAAGGTGCGGGACGGCCGGCTCACGTTAATCCTCGTGCGCGGCATCGGCGTCGCCTTCGTCTCGCGCGACGTGGAAGCCGCAAGGGTGCAGGATTTCCTCGCGCGACGGATCGCTGTGGAGCGCATCTGACCTGCGCCCTACTTGCCAAGTCCAGCAAGCTTCGCTGCGGCCCGCATGTCCTCCAAGTCGCGCTTGATGAAGTCGGCGAAGCCGGCGGGGGTCATCTGCTCGGGCGTGGCGATTTCCGAGCCGGTGGCGACAAGCTTGGCCGCGGCCTCGGTGCCGGCGCCAACCCCCGCAGCGATTGCCGCCTGCAGCTTGGCGAGGGCCTCGGCCGACACCTTGGCGGGCGCGACGATGCCGATGAAGCTGCGCGCCAGGAAGCCCTTCACGCCCTGCTCGTCGAACGTCGGGATGTCGGGTGCGCTCTTGGAGCGGCTCGCACCCGCCACGCCGACGATGTGTGCCTGCCCACCCTTGTGCAACTCCACCGCGGTCGACAGCTCGGTCATGGCGCCGTCGACGTTGCCGCTGATCACGTCCGGCAGCAGCGAGCCGCCGCTCTTGTAGGGCACGTGTGCGATCTGGGCGCCGGTGGCCTGCTTGAACCGCTCCAGCGTCATATGGCTGGCACTCCCGACGCCGCTGGTGGCGAGGTTGATGGGGCGCGTCTTGGAGAGGGCCACCAGGTCGGGAATCGACTTCACGCCCAGCTTGTTGCTCACGATCAGCACGTGCGGCACGTAGCTGACCAGCGCCACTGGCGCAAAATCCTTGAGCGGGTCGTAGCTGACGTTGGGGTTGATGATCGGATTGATGGTGAGCGGGCCGTTGGAGCCCACCAGCAGCGTGTACCCGTCCGGCTCGGCGCGGGCCACGTACTCGGCACCCACGCCGCCGCCGGCGCCCGCGCGGTTCTCAACGACGGCGGGCTGCCCCAAAGCCCTTTGCACGACATCGGCCACCACCCGGCCGTTGAGGTCGGCGTTGCCGCCGGCCGCGAACGGCACGATCAGGCGGATGGGCCGGTCGGGGTAGCCCTGGGCCCAGGCCGCCTGCGATGCGACGGCCAGCACGCCGAGCGCTGCCAGCGCCTTTGCGAATATGCAACGTGATACGATCATTCTTCCCTCCCATATTTGTCTCGACGGTTTCATGTTGTCTTGCAGATCGGCGGTCGCTCCCGGATGAGCAGTTGCGCTTACGGTAGAGCGACGCGCGTGACGACAGGAAGATGATCGGAGCCGAGAAACGGGCCTGTCGCGAAGGAGACGCCCTTGATGTCGGGCGTTGTCAGCAGATTGTCGATGAGCACGATGGGCATAAGCGAAGGCCAGCTCGTCGCGTAGGTCCCGTGCCGGCGCAGCCCGGCCGCAGTGGCAAGCCGCCTCAACTGCCAGGACCACGGGGCGGCATTGAAATCACCGACCAGGATCAGGCGGTCCCCGAGTTGGGGGATGTGGCGCACAAGCCAGTCGTAGTGGGCTGCGTACTTGCGAGGCTCCATGATGTAGCGAGGCCGCAATCCGACTATGCGTACCTCGCGGCCATCGCGGTCGGCAAGAGTAAGCCACGACAACGCCGGCTGCTCGGCCGTGCGAGGCTGGCCGCCGGCAGAGATCCACGGCCGTCGCGAGAACATGACGATGTCGTTGCAGTTGCAGTCGTGAACGTGGGGATACCCAGCTGAAAGCACCTGCTTTATGGGGGCCCGGTTGCCATCCGTCATCTCCTGGAGGACGATCACGTCAGCGTTCTGATCGAGAAGCCAGCGGCCTGCCTCGTCCAGTCGCCGGTTCTTGGTGAAGACGTTGAAGCTGACCACGGTCAACGTATCGGTCTGCTCCGCGGCCGCAACGGCGGTGGTGGTCAAGGAGGAGAGCAGCGGAACGCTGTTGATCGCCGCCACACCGGCAAGGCTGAGACCGAGCGCAACCCGGGTGCGCCCATGCGTTGCGCGCATCCCGCCGAATGGCAAAAGAGCGAGGCCGGCGATCGCCGTGACGAGCACGAGCGGCGTGAAATGGTTGGGCAGGTCTGCGGCGGGCCACCATGGTGCCAGCAAGCCGGTGATCGTGGCCAGGGCCGTTGTCACAAGTGCTGCGATTGCCAGCCCAGCGCAGATGCGCGGCATCCCGCCCCCTCCCCTTCTGCCTCGAATCGATGCCGCCGACGACGCCGGCTACGCGGGCGGCGGCGCGACCACGTCCTCGTACTTGTGGCGCTTGGTGATAAGCCCCGCGTGCTGGAAGATGTCGAGCGTTGCCTCGAAGGCGGGGCGGGTGATGTCGACGTGCGGGCTCCAGTTGCCGAGCTTCTGGTAGGCGGCGATGGTGGCGGCGAGCACGGCCTCGTCGGCGCCAGGAAAGAAGGCGGCCTCGGCCTTGGCCACCTCGGCGGCCGGCGTGGCGATCAGCCAGGCGCGGGCCTTGCGGTAGGCGCGCATGAAGGCCTTCGCCATGTCGGAGGCGAGCCACTCGCGCGTGGCGGCGAGGCTGGAGAAGGCGCACGGCCCGATGGGGTCGCCGACGGCGGCCACCACGTGGCCCACCTTGTCATGCTCCAGCTGCTGCGGCGACGGGCCCTGCAGGTGGATGAAATCGCCCTCGCCGGCCTTGAAGGCGGCGATCATCTTGTCGGTGCTGCCGGCGTCGATGGCGATGACGTCTTTGAAGTCAAGGCCGCGCTTGAAGCAGGCGTACTTGAACATGGCCATCGGTTGGCCGCCATGATCGACGATCACCTTGCGGCCCTTGAGCTTGTCCCAGGCGAAAGCCGGGTCGGGGCTGCGGCCGGTGAGGAAGAATCCGTCCTTCTCGTTGATCTGGGCGAAATGCAGCGCCGGCGGCGTCTTGCCCTGCTCGAGCGCCCCGAAGTTGTATGACGGCGCCGACTGCGCCACATGCACCGACCCGTCGACGAGGCCGGCGATGGCCGACTTGCCCGGCGCCGAGACCGAGTGCTTCGGCTCCAGCCCCTCCCCTTTCAGGAAGCCCGCGGCCATGGTGGCGATGAGAGGTGAGTAGAATGCCGAGAAGCGGGTGAACTCGATGCGGATTTCTTCGGCCATGACGGCTCCATGGATCTTTGCTGTCGTCGAGTGATCGCGCTGAGGTACGCCCGCGGCATGCTCACGCGGGCGCGCGCACGACGTAAGGAGGGTAGCCTATGCCTGCCGGTGGAGTAACGCACTAACGTCCAAGGGGAGACTTGCCGTCCCGTTTGTCGTTGCAAAGGATTTCCGCGAGTGCATTGCTGTCTGGCGGGCATGCCCGCTCCGGCGCTTTCGGCTCTTGCATAGCGATTTCCGGCCTGGTGTCGCGCCAGACATCGCGGATGAACGAGGCGATCTGGGCCAGCGCCGCCAGGATGCCCAGAACCAGCGCAGCAGCGGCGAGACTCCTGGCCATCCCTTCACCTCCGTCGGTTCAGCAGCTCCGCCTTGTCCTGGCAGAACAGACACTCCAGCGCGTTCCCGCGCGGGTCGCACGCGCGGCGGCAATTGGCCAATGGTTCCCGCTGGTTGAGGAATCGGCACGCAGCGATTGGTGTCGGCATGTGTTTGACGACGCACGGGGACTGCTGCCAACCATGGACCACGGCACCGAGATCCACGTCGCGCCACTTTTCGTGACCGACCCTCCTAAGCTCATCGAGATTGTCGGCGATCAGCCGAGCCACCATGGCCACATTCTCGCACTGGCCAGCCTTGAAATCATAGGTGATCAGCACTGCGCGCGCGGAGACGGTCTCGACCGTGCGATCGAGCCAGGGATATGTCGACGGCGTGAGCTCGGCGGAAGCGTAGAGGTGTGGGGCAGGGTTTTCGGGTATGGAGACCAGCGACAGTTGCGCGAGCTGTCTGGCAGTGATCTCGTGGTCGGCTCCGGAGAGGAGCGGTATCGGCTGACCGGCGACATAGAACACCGCGTCGACGCGGGCGCTCCTTTGCGGACCGATGAGGCTCAGAATGCCCTCGCGGGCGCCGATCTCGACCTCATTGATCCGGCCGCGCAAGCCCGCCCTGTCAAGGATGACCGTCGCCGTGAGATTGGTCCCGCTGCGGGGCTCGCCCACGGCGACCCGCTTGCCTGCGAGGTCGCCGAGCGTGCGCAGTCCGGCGTCGCGCCGCACAATGATATGGACCTCCTCGCGGTAGAGCGGCGCCACATACTTGAAACTGCTAACCCAGTCCTTGATCGTGGGGCTGCGCCCCTTGCTCACGAGAACGTAGTCAAGCGTGTCCTGCTGCACGATCGCCAGCTGGGCGAAGGGTTCGCTGCGCAAGCGTCCCAGATTGTCGATCGAACCCTGGGATGTCCGCACTTCGAGGTCAGCGGAGCATGTCTTCTTGACGACCGCACCGATGTCCCTGCCGAAGCGATGATAGGTTCCGCCCTCGGCTCCAGTCAGGATGGATATGTTGAGCATGTCTTGCGCGAGTGCGCAGGAAGACAGCAAGGCAATGGTGCCGATCAAAATGCCCATCGGCACGCCTAGCGCCCTGGCAACGTGCGCCATCGGTCTGTCCCCGCATTGCGCGACGAGGCATTGCCTCGGCGTTGGGAAGATTTCCTGACTGTGGCCTGATATTATTATCTTTAAGCGTATTTTACGCCTTCCGGGCGACCAGGTCCAGGTCTTTAGGACCCGTGGTGCGCTCGCGGCCCAGAAGCACCAGCGCGCCCTGCAGCCGGCTTGCGTCGATGGGCGCCGTCCCACTTGCACGGAAATGCGTGTGGATCGCCTCGATAGCCGGCAATCGGCTGACGCCAGATGTCGTGCGCTACGCCGTTCCCGCGCGCGGAGCGTCCAGCCTCGGGAACGGCCGGGCCTGCTCGAAGGCGCGGGCCGCGCGCAGGACCAGGGCGTCGGCGCCGATGGGACCGACGAGCTGGAGGCCGACGGGCAGGCCGGCCGCCGTGAGCCCACAGGGTACCGAGGCCGCAGGCTGGGTGGTGAGGTTGAAGGGGTAGCTGAAGGGCGCCCAGTCGCACCAGGCGCTGCCCCATTCGCCCGACGGCGGCACCAGCTCGCCCGCCTCGAAGGCCGGCAGCGGCAGCGCCGGCGTGAGCAGCAGGTCGTACGTCCGGTGGAAGCGGACGAAGGCGTTGTGCAGCTCGGCGCGCTTGAGCTGGGCGCGGAGGAGATCGGTGGCGGAGACGGGGCGGCTGCCGTCGATGGCGGCCACCAGCCCGGGGTCGGCCAGATCGCGCCAGCCGCCGCCGAGGGGTTCGAGCTGGTAGTGCATCGACGGCCACCAGAACGCGTCCCACACGGCGATGGGATTGCCGCCGATGTCCGGGTCGGCCTCCTCGACGATGGCACCGAGGCTCTCGAAGGCGCGCGCCGCGGCCGCGACGGCGGCCTCCACCTCGGGATGCACGCGCGGCGCGAAGCCGAGCCGGGGCGAGTAGGCGATGCGCAGGCCGCGCACGCCGGCGTCCAGGCCGTCGCGGTAGTCCGGCGCCGGGTCGATCCAGGCGTACACGTCGCGGGCGTCCGGGGCGGCGATGACGGTGAGCGCCAGCGCCGCGTCGGCCACGGTGCGGGTGAGGGGACCGGTGTGGGCCATCGTGCCGAGCGGGGAGGCGGGGAAGCCCGGCACGCGGGCACGCGTTGGCTTGAGGCCGAAGCAGCCGGTGAAGGCAGCCGGGACGCGAATCGAGCCGCCGCCGTCGGTGCCGAGATGCAGCGCGCCCATGCCGAGCACGGTGGCCGCAACCGCGCCGGCCGAGGAGCCGCCCGTCGTCATCCGCGTGTCCCAGGGGTTGCGGGTGACGCCGGTGAGCGGGCTGTCGCTGGTGGCCTTCCAGCCATATTCGGGCATGGCCGTCTTGCCGAGGATGACCGCGCCACTTTCCCGCAGCCTGGCCGCGGCGGGGGCGTCGGTCAGTCGCGGCTCCGGGCCGGTGAGGCGCGAGCCGAAGCGGGCCGGCATGCCGGCGACCAGAACGTTGTCCTTGATCCCCACCGGCACGCCATCGAGCGGGCCCGCGGGCGCACCCGCCTGCCAGCGCGCCTCGGAGGCCCGCGCCGCAGCCAGCGCCCCGTCCGGGTCCAGATGGCACCAGGCGTTGACCGCCCCGTTGTGGCGCTCGATGCGGGCCAGCGCGGCCCTGGTGGCTTCCACGGGCGAGAGCATCTTGGCGCGATAGAGCGCGACAAGCTCGGTTGCGGAGGCGAGGGCGGGGTCGCTCGGCAGGGCGGCAGATTTGGCGGCGCACATGGGGCGGCGGCACTCCTCCGTCAGAGGCCTACAACGGCTTGCAGAGCAGATTAGCGCGGCCGGAAGGGTCTCTCAAAAACAAACCGGATGCCCGCGGGAGGACGCGCGGGCATCCGGGGGTGGCGGCATCGCTTACGTGGGCTCGGTCGCGGATGCCGCCGGCAGTGTCATGTGACCAGGGCCCAGCCTAGTGCTCGTAGGCGTAGCCGCGCTCGCCGTGCTGCGTCACGTCGAGACCGCTCTGCTCGGCGTCCGGCGCGACGCGGCTGCCGAAGACGATGTCCACGATCTTGAAGACGATCACCGAGCCGATGCCGGACCACACCAGCGTGAGGCACACCGCCTTCGCCTGAGCGATCATCTGCACGTCGCGGACGTACTCGGCGACCACGGCGGTGCCGGGCTTGGCGACGTAGTCGAGCACGCCCGTGCCGCCGAGCACGGGATCGACCAGCAGGCCGGTGCCCAAGGCGCCGATGATACCGCCGATGCAGTGGATACCGAACACGTCGAGGCTGTCGTCATACCTGAGCAGCGACTTGATGGCCGTGCAGAAGAACAGGCACACGACCCCCGCCACGGCGCCCAGCACCGCCGCGCCCATCGGCCCGGCGAAGCCCGCTGCCGGTGTGACGGCCACGAGGCCGGCCACCGCGCCAGACACCAGGCCGAGGATCGAGGTCTTCCACTTGAAGACGAACTCCACGATCATCCACGCCAGCCCCGCCGCGGCCGTGGCGATGAAGGTGTTGCCCATGGCGAGGGCCGCGCCGCCAGCCGATTCCAGGGCCGAGCCGGCGTTGAAGCCGAACCAGCCGACCCAGAGCATGGCGCCGCCGACGCAGGTGAGGGTGATGCTGTGCGGGGGCATGGGCTCCTGGCGGTAGCCGATGCGCCTGCCGAGCATCAGCGCGCCGACCAGGGCGGCGATGCCCGAGTTGATGTGCACCACCGTGCCGCCCGCGAAGTCGAGGGCGCCCCACTGGAAGGCGAGGCCGGCATCGGCCTGCACCGCCGCAAGGGCGGCTTCCGCGGCGGTCTTCGCTTCGCCGCCGGACGCCTCCGCAAGCTTCTTGGCGGCGTCGGCCAGGGCGTCAGGACCGGCCCAGTACCAGACCATGTGGGCGATGGGGAAGTACACGAACGTCACCCACAGGCCGATGAACAGCATGAGGGCGGAGAACTTCATGCGCTCGGCGAACCCGCCCACGATCAGGGCCGGGGTGATGCAGGCGAAGGTCATCTGGAAGCAGATGTAGACCAGCTCGGGGATCACGACCCCGTTGGAGAAGGTCGCCACCGTGGAGTCGGGCGTGACGCCCATGAGGAAGGCCTTGGACAAGCCTCCGACGTAGGTGTTGAGGGCGCCGCCGCCGGTGAAGGCCAAGCTGTAGCCGTAGATGACCCACAGCACCGCCACCAGGCACACGATGGCGAAGACCTGCAGCAGCATGGAGACCACGTTCTTGGCGCGCACCAGGCCGGCGTAGAAGAGGGCGAGGCCGGGGATGGTCATCATCAGCACCAGCACCGTCGCGGTCAGCATCCAGGCGGTGTCGCCCTTGTTGGGCATGGGTGCGTCGGCGGCGAGGGCGGGTGCGAGACTGGCGAGCAGGACCGCAGTTGACGCGGCCGCCGCCAGAAGGCGTGATGGCAATCGAGGCATTGCGGTGGATTCCCCCTTTGAGCCGCTACCTGGGCGCCGGCATGGCGCTGCCTCGAAGTCCGCAAGAGCTGTGCCAGGGCCTTGAATTCGCGTAACCCGTTGATTCGGCACGGGTGCCCACCTCGGCGGCAGCGCCCCCCTGACGGGGACAGAGGCACGCGCATACGGATTGGGCAGATATCTGCTCAGTCCGTGTTCAGTAGCGGCGGAATCGGGGCGTCATCGGCCGAAGCAGGGTGCGTGCGGCGCTTGCCTGGCCCCTTGCTGTCGCCTCTACGGCGAATAGAACGGGCTAGCCGGCGATGCGGTCCATGATCTCGGCCAGCTTCAGGTCGCGCTCGGTGAGCCCGCCGGCGTCATGGGTGGAGAGCGTCACCTCCACCCGGCTCCAGACATTGAGCCACTCCGGGTGATGGTTCATGCGCTCCGCAGCCCGCGCAGCCCTCGTCATGAATCCGAAAGCTGCGCTGAAGTCCTTGAATGTGAAGGTCTTGTGGATCGCATCGCGCCCCTCCACCAGGTGCCATCCGGGCAGGCGCGCGGGGATCGTCTTGCGGGCCTCTGCGTCGAGCTTCTGCGTCATCGCCATCGCTCCTTCCGAGAGCCTGCAGCCACCATCTGGGGCAGGCCGAGTAAGGGCTCGCTGTCGGGACGTGCGCTGCCCGTTGCGATCTCATGTAGTGTCCGCCGCGCCATTCTTGAGGTCAACCGGCCCTATTTCTTATGAATGCGGCTCAGCTTGCGGCGCCAGCGCCATAATATGCATGGCACCGCTAACCCAGTGCCAAGTAGCCGTTAAGCTATATCGAATGAGCCAGCGCCGAGCTGGAGACCCGCCTAGCAGACTATCCCGGAGATCAGTGATGTGCCGCAACATCAGGACGCTCTACAACTTCGCGCCGCCGGCTACCGACGACGAGGTCCGCGCCTCGGCCCTGCAGTTCGTGCGCAAGCTGAGCGGCTTCAACCGGCCCTCCCAGGCCAACGAGGCGGCCTTCAACCGGGCCGTAGACGCGGTGACCGAGGCCGCGCACGACCTGCTCGCCTCGCTCGTCACCACCGCCCCGCCGCGCGACCGTGCCGTGGAGGCCGCCAAGGCCCGCACCCGCTCCGCCGCCCGCTACCGCTGACTGCGGCGATCACGCCGGCGCAGCTTCGACCAGGCTCACCGGGGCCGGTGTCGGCAGGATGCGGACCAGGCGCAGACCCGCGGCGTCGAGCAGGGCCTCAAACTCCCGCGCAGTGCGCTCGCGGGCGGTGCCGTGGGCGATCATCATGGTGATGTCCTGCACGACCTTCACCTGCACCTCCAGGCTCGGCTCGACGCGCTCCGGCATCACGCGCTCGAGGATCAGGAGCCTCGCGTCGGCCGGCATGACGCGACGGCAGGACCGCAGAATCTTGATCGAGTCCTCCTCGCCCCAGTCGTGGATGACGTGGGAGAGGAGATAGATGTCGCCGCCTGCGGGCACGCCCGCGAACATGTCGCCGCCGACGGCCGTGGCGCGGTCAGCGAGGCCTTCACTGGCGAAGTGCGCGGCGGCGCCCTGGGCCACGCGCGGCAGGTCGAGAAGGGTGCCACGCAGGCCGGGGTGGGCCTTGAGGATGGAGGCCAGCACCGTACCGCGGCCTCCGCCCACGTCCACCACGCGGCGGCCGCCCGAGAAGTCGTAGGCCTGGGCGGCAACGGCGCCCACCAGAGCGGCGCTGGCGCTCTGGCCGGCGTCGAAGATGCGCGCCTGCTCCGGGTCCTTGTCGAGATAGGGGAACAGGTTGTCCACGCCGTGCAGGATGCGGTAGGCAGTCTCGCCTGTCCTGACGCACTCGGCAAGCTGGCCGCAGGCCTCCCAGCTGCTGTCGCTGCCGTACATGAGGGCCATCGGACGGACCGAGTTGGGCGCATCGGCGCGCAGGCTGTCGCCGATGGCTGTCAGCTCGAACCTGCCATCGCCGAGATCGCGCACCACGTCGAAGGCCGCCAGCGCCCGCAGCAGGCGGTGCATAGCGTCAGGGCGGGTGCCGGTGGCTTGCGCAACCTCCGCGCTCGTGCGCGGGCCTTTGCCGAGCGCGTCCGGCACGTTGAGCTTGGTCGCGGCGATCACCGCCTGCGAGCCGCGGTAGGCCATGGTGAGCCAGGCCGCCATGGCGGGCGCCGGCAGCGAGCCCGGTTGCGTCCCGACGTCAGTCCGCATCAAATCCTCCCCTGGGCAAGACCCTCCTTCGGAGCGTCTCGCTCGACAGCACGCATCGCAAGCGTCTTCCCATTACGAGCGGGCCCATTACGAGCGGGCGTTGCGTCGGCCCGGTATGGAGAGCTCCGTCACGCAACGCTCAAGATCGCGGAGATGGTGACGCATCTGATCGAGCGCAAAGCCGAGGGCGAAGATGTGCTCCGCCGCGTGGACCGGCAAGCCCCGCGTGAGCCCCTCCTGGCGTAATGCCGCCATCTCGGCGGCATAGGCATCGAGCGCGGCCATGACGGCATCCATCGGCGGCGGGCCGCGGCGCGCCAGCAGGGCGCCGGCACATCCGTTGAGATAGTCGGCCATCGCCGTGCCGATCTGCGCCAGCCGGGGGCCGAGGCGCGCCCGGAAAGGCTCGGGCAGCGGCTCCAGGGCGGCGCGCCAGATCATCACCAGGTCGTGGCGCAACCGAAGCATCGTGCGCACCAGCGGAGCCTGGTCGGGCTCGGCCGTCAGACGCACCGCCCGCTCCTGCCTGGCTTCGAGGGCAACCGTCTCCAGCCGGACGAGGTCCTGGCCGATGCTGTCCTGCAGATGGAGCAGCGACGCGTGATCCGACGGCTCGGTGAAGCTGGCGAACATGCCGGATTGGAGCCGCGCCATCCGCTGCAGCATGTGGGCTGCGGCGTCGATCGCCAGGTCGTGGGCGCGCGCCGGCAGCACCAGGAGGGACACGATCAGGCCGATGGAGCCCCCCACGCCGACCTCGAACAGGCGCTCGAGGGCCGACTCGATCGGGCTCACGTGCGTGATCGTGGGCGCGAGATACACCAGCACCGCGGTGAACGGCGCGGCGCTGAAGCGTGCATTGAGCGTCGCCAGCAGCGTTGCCGGTGCGAGAGCGACCGCCAGCCCGGTGTAGAGCGCGGTGTCGTTCGTGACCGGAACGAGGGCGCCGACTGCTCCGGCGTAGATGGCGGCGCCGACGGTGCCGGTGAAGTAGTCCACGGTAGCCCTGAGCGACCCGCCGACGCTCAGCTGGGTCAGAATCACGGCCGTCAACACGGCCCACAGGGGGATACGCAGGTGCAGCAGCTGCGAGACGGCCAGAGTCGCCAGGGCGGAGACGGTCACCCGCAGCGAAAGGCCCAACTCGGTGCGGTGGCCGATAAGCCAGATCCCGAAGGACCGGATGGCTGTGAAGGTTTCTATCATGCCGAGGCCACGCTGCCGATCACGTTGCGGTTGAAGGATGCACGGAACGGTTTACACGTCTCCCTTCCAGCTGGACAATGCGAACCGCTCGCGGCAGCTCCCGTAGCCTTCCTCAGCTGGCTTGCAAATGCGGGGCAGGGACATGAGCGGCGGCGCGACGCACGCCTGAGCCATCGGCCACCATCAACGATCAATTGGGGATGCCATGACGAGGATTGTCTATCGCCAGCTCGGCAGGAGCGGCGTGTCTGTATCGGCCGTGGGGCTCGGGTGCATGTCGCTGTCGGGCATCTACGGGACGGCAGAGGACGAGCAGTCGGTGGGATTGATCCGGCATGCCATCGACAGCGGCATCAACCATCTCGACACCTCCGACATGTACGGCTGGGGGCATAACGAGGAGGTGGTGGGGCGCGCCCTGCGGGGGCTTAATGCCGGCCGGCGCGACAGCGTGATGCTGGCGACCAAGTTCGGCCAGGTGCGGGGCGAAGGCGGCGCGAACCTGGTGAACGGGCGGCCGGAGTACGTGCAGGCGGCGTGCGATGCGAGCCTGCAGCGACTGGGTGTCGATGCGATCGATCTCTACTATCAGCACCGGGTAGACCCCAACGTGCCCGTGGAGGACACCGTGGGGGCGATGTCGCGGCTGGTCGAGCAGGGCAAGGTGCGCTTCCTCGGCCTGTCGGAGGCCAAGCCGGAGCGCATCCGCCGCGCCCATGCGGTGCACCCCATCGCGGCCGTCCAGACCGAGTATTCGTTGCTCTACCGCTCCGAGGCCGAGGAGACGCGCGAGACCACGCGGGAGCTCGGCATCGGCTTCGTCGCCTACTCGCCGCTCGGGCGCGGCTTCCTCACGGGCGCCCTCAAGTCGTTTGCGGATATCGACGGACGGCGGGCGCAGCATCCCCGCTTCCAGGCGGAGCACTTCGACCACAACCGCACGCTGGCGGCGAGGATCGAGGCCATCGCCGCCCGCAAGGGCTGCTCGCCGAGCCAGCTCACCCTGGCGTGGCTGCTGGCCCAGGGTGACGACGTGGTGGCCATCCCGGGCACACGCTACCCCGCCCGGCTCGACGAGAACGCCGGCGCCATGCAGGTCGAGCTGACGCCGGCGGAGGTGGAGGAGATCTCGGCGGCTGTTCCCAAGGGGGCCGCCTCGGGCGACCGCTATCCGGCCGGCGGCATGAAGGCGGTGTACCTGTAGCCGTCCGGATTCCCTCTCCTCGTTCTGCCATTCGACGCGAACGGGGAGAGGGAATCCTCGCTCACAAGGGGGACTCGCCGCCGAGCGCGTTGACGCAGGGAACCGCGCGTGCAGGGACGAGAACGGGGTCAGACCCCTGGCCACCACCGTCACAGCAATACGACAGCGTCCGGCCAGGGGTCTGACCCCGCTCAGAGCAGAGCCTGCAGCCGCTGCAGCTCGGCCATGTTGAGGTCGGAGATGGCCCAGTAGGCGATGCCACCCCGGCTCCAGGTGAGGAGGTTGTAGCCGCGCAAGGTCAGGGCGCGCGGGGTGCTGTCGGCGGCGTCGGCGGCCGGCCAGACGAAGACGTTCACCACGTGCAGGCGGCGGCGGTAGACCAGGGCGGCGACGCGGCGCTCGCCGATATAGTCGAGCCGCGCACCGGCCAACGGGAAGCCCTCGGCGGCGAGGTCCTTCACAGAGGGTGCGAACTCCAGGCGGCCGGCGAACCACGGCTTGACGGTGTGGGCCTCGGAGGAGGCAACCTGGGTTGGGCTGTCCTGCAGGAGGGAGCGGACGTGGGCGGCCAGAACGTCGCGCTCCAGCAGGGCGGTGCTGTCCATCCGCGACATCATGTGGACGGCCGCGGCAGCAATCAGGCCGCACACGATGAGCGCAGCGACGCGGCCGAGCCATCTGCGAAGAGGGAGGTGATGGATCGCGGGCGGGAGACGCAACGGCACCAGCGGTGCAGCAGACGCCCCGGCGAGCCGCTCTCGGACGTCCGCCATAAGACGGCCCGGCGCGCGCTCGCGGCCCAGCGCGGCAACCTGCCGGCTCGTGCACCGGATTTCCTCAGCCAGAGCCGTGCAGGCCTGGCAGGACGCCAGATGCGCGGCAACCTCGCCGCGGGTCGCGGGGTCCAGCTCCTGATCGAGATAGGCGCCGATCGTCTCGCCCAGCCTGTCACACTGCATCGCTTTCGCCGCGCCTCATCATGCGAGCCAAAACCTTGCGCAGCTCGGCGCGGGCACGCGCCAGCCGCGACATCACGGTGCCAATGGGAACGCCGGTCAGCCCGGCAATCTCCCGGTAGGAGAGGGCCTCGATCTCGCGCAGGACGAGAGCCTCGCGGAAGGTGGGCGCAAGCTCGGCCAGCGCCGCCCGCACCATCGCCTGCTCGCCGGCCTCGACCGCGACATCCTCGGCCGAAGGGGCATCCGCGGCCACCTGCAGCGCGCCCCGCTCGCTGCCGAGCCTGTCGGAGCGGGCGGCATCGAACGGGATCACGTTGGCGGTGCGCGCCCTCTCGCTCAGCTTCCGCAGCGCCACGTTGCGCACGATCTTCAGGAGCCAGGGGCGGATATCGCCCTGGACGTTGCGGACGGCGCGGAAGGCGCGGAGATAGGCATCCTGCACCGCGTCCTCGGCGTCGGGGCGGCTGCGCAGGAGCCAGAACGCCAGCGTGTAGGCCGCATCCATGTGCGGCAGCGCCAGGCGTTCGAACTCCGCCCGCTCGGTCATGACTCCGCTCCGCCGCCCCGCCGGCCGACCTGCTGTCTCTCTGTGCGGGCTATATCCCCGCGGACCGGATTTTATTCCCACGAGTTCGTGAACGCGGTCTCGCGTGGTTCTGGCCTTCGACCGGGAATAACGGGCGGGCGGCCAGAGTCTGGGCACAGGTCCGGATGCACGCGTTCAGGTGCGTCCGCTGCCGACAGCCCCTCGCTTCACGAGGCCCTCGCTTCACGAGGAATGAAACCATGACCGATCTTTCTCGCCGTGACGTCGTCATTTCCGCCGGGCTGGCTGCCGCCTTCGGGCTCAGCTTGCCCGTTGCTCTTGTCAGGCCAACCGAGGCCCAGAAGACGCCCGGGCCGGGTACACCCTTCTACAAGTACAAGGTGGGCAGCTTCGAATGCACCGCCGTCTACGACGGCATCTGGGAGAAGCCGCACGACCCGGCCTTCTTCAAGAACGCCAGCGTGGACGATGTGAAGGCCGCGCTGCGGGCAGCCGGCCAGACCGACGAGTTCGTGCCGATCCCGTTCACGCCGCTGGTCGTCTCGACCGGCCGCGAGCTGGTGCTGCTCGATGCCGGGACGGGGGGCCAGGTGCAACCGACCGCGGGACGGCTGATCGACAATATGCGTGCGGCGGGGATCGATCCGGCAAGGATCACCCGAGTGATGATCTCGCACTTCCACCCGGACCATATCCTCGGACTGATGGAGAAGGCGACGAACGCGCAGGTGTATCCCAATGCCGAGATCGTGGTCTCGGTGCCGGAGTACAAATTCTGGACAGACCCCGCTGTGGTCGAGAAGCTGCCCGAGGCGCGGCGCCCGCTGGCGAAGCGAATCCAGGCCACGTTCCCGACCTGGAAGAACATCCGCCAGGTGGAGGGCGAGGTGGAGGTGGCGCCGGGCATCCGCACGGTGGCCGCGCCGGGCCACACGCCGGGCCATATCGCGTTCCATCTGGCCTCAGGGGATGCGCAGATGATCTACTCGGGCGACACGTTCTACCAGCCGGCATTCTCGCTCAAGACGCCGCAGTGGCAGGGCGTGTTCGACCAGGACGGGCCGATGGCCGAGCAGTCGCGGCGCAAGATGGCCGGGCGCCTCGTGGCCGACAAGATCATGGTGTCGGGCTATCACTTCCCGTGGCCGGGCGCCGGCACCCTGGCACGGGACGGAACGGGCTATGCGCTGACGCTGGCCAAGGCGTGAGCCATGGAGGAGAGGGGCCGCTGGTGCGGGCCGGCTCCATCGCCTGGGCTTATATCAAGCAGGTGCAATTCGGAAGGTTGTCATGGTACTGAAACCCATCGTTGCGCTCTGTGCCGCGGTCGCGGTGTCGGCAGGCGCGGCATACGCCGTGGATAACGAGCCATCGACTACGGCGCCGGATCTCGCCAAGGTGCGCGCCAGCATCAAGGCCAAGGATTTCAAGGCGGCGCTGGCGGATCTCAACGGCATGATCGACCGGAATGTGCAGCACGCCGATGTCTACAATCTGCTCGGCTTCTCGCTGCGCAAGACCGGCGATTACGCCAGGGCGCTGACCTTCTACAAGAAGGCGCTCGATTTCGACGCCGATCACAAGGGCGCGCACGAGTACCTGGGAGAGCTGTACGTGGAGACCGGCCAGCTGCCGAAGGCGCAGGAGCAACTTGCCGTGCTGGTCCGCCTCTGCCCGCAGGGCTGCGAGGAGCGCGAGGACCTCGATAGGGCCATCGCGGCGGCACAACCCAAGACCAATTGAGAGGTCCCACCATGCAGCTCCAGCCCTCGGAGCCGCTGGCGGCGGCCGGTCTGACCGTCGGCCGCCTGCTGCTGGCGTCGCTCTTCATCCTGGAAGGCTGGAGCAAGATCCGGGGCTACGAGGCCGCCGCGGCCTACATGGACCGCTACGGCGTGCCCAGCCTGCTGCTGCCAGCGGTAATCGCCCTGGAGCTGGTCGGCGGGCTGATGCTGGCCGTCGGCTGGCGCACGCGGCTTGCGGCGTTCGCGCTTGCGGTGTTCTGCATTTCGGCGGCCGTGCTCTTCCACAACCAGCTCGGCGACCGCGGCCAGCTCCTCCACTTCGAGAAGGACCTGGCTATTGCCGGCGGGCTGCTTGTGCTGGCGGTGGCCGGTGCGGGGCGATGGTCGCTCGACAGAGGCGGCTGAAGCTCCCCGGAGCTGAGGCCGCTCCCGGGTCATTCCCAATGGCATACGCGAACGCCAGATGAGGAGCATTCAATCCGACCGTGCTCGGTGTCGGCGCCAAAAGAACCCAGTTGTGATCGAGGGGGCCATATTTTGAAAGAGTATTCCGTTGCGTCAGGCCTGCCCTTGGCCGTGATCGGCCGCGACCTTGGGGGAGGGCTTTTGGCATCGGCAGGAGACGGCGGGGCGGTGGACGGAACCGGCGCCGGCGGCCTCACCGAGGCGGTGGGCGGTTTTGGCTTCGGCGCCGACAGGGGCGCTGCCGGAGGAAACGTCTGCTGGTGGATGTAAAATTCCTGCGCCCCCAGAGACGCATAGACATGCGGTTGCTGCTCACGGCCGGTTGTGCGCATGACCTCGTCTCGCACCCGCCGGAAGAGCAGCTGGACTTCAAGGCCAGGCGTAGCGATGTGCTTGAGCAGCGCCTCGGTGAAGGGGCTGTGTGTTCGTCCGATGCCATCGTCCGCCGTCGTCCCGTCCCTGGCGGCATAGGCCACAAGGGTATTGTCCTCGGGTTCGATGCGGTAGAGCCCGCGACTGCCGCTTCGCTTGGCTCCGGCCAGGGGGAACAGATTGTTGCGGCAGGCATCGAGGATGACGAGCTTCAACTGCCGGATGCCGTCGAGCTGGTCGAGCACAGTGTTGAGTGGAATTGCTTCCAGCTCGAGCGCGCTGGCCCTATCGAGGACGGCATCGACAGGGATCAGGTAGTTGCGGCCCCCCACCTCGGTTCCGTGGCCGGCAAAGTAGACAAGGCCCAGGTCCGCGCCGGCCGCTTCACGGGCCGTTTCACGGAGCGCAGCGCGGAAGCCCTCGATGCCAAGATTCTTCCTTAGGATGACCTTGTCAAAGCCGAGCTTTCCCAACGCCTCGGCCATGGCAGCAGCATCATTGACGGGATTCTGCAGCGGTCCGACCCCGTAGTCGGCGTTACCGATCACAAGGGCCACCCTTTTGGCCTCCGCAGGGCACGGATACAGGCCGCCGACCGCACACCAACCGGCAACAACCCACGGAATGACGTGTCGCATGACGCCCTCTCGGCAGCCGGGCAATATCCAGACTTGCCGACTTTTCGAGAGTGCCCGATCTGCCAGCTGCCGCCAAGCCGTCGCGCCTCCAATCCGATTGGAGCGCACGTCCGGACGCAAGAAACGGGCTGTAGCGACGAGGGGTACGATGCTTCGCCAAAGAGCGAGACCGATAGCGCGGTAGCGTCGGTGGTGAGCTGCGCGCCTCACCGATCGCCGATCTCGCTCTGATGCCCCACTGTTCCTATGCCTCAAGAATCGCGACAGCCCGCGTCCAGCCGGCGGAGGCGGCTTTGATCTTCACGGGGAAGCAGGCGACCTTGAAGCCGGTGGCGGGCAGCGCCTCCAGGTTGGCGAGCTTCTCGATGTGGCAGTAGCCGATCTCGCGGCCGGACTTGTGACCCTCCCAGATCAGGTGGGCGTTCCCGGTCTCGGCGTACTTCCTCGCCGTGTAGACGAACGGCGCATCCCACGACCAGGCGTCGGTGCCGGTGACGCGGACGCCGCGTGACGTCAGATAGAGGGTGGCGTCGCGGCCCATGCCGCAACCGGTGGCCACGTAGTCCGGCTGGCCGTAGCGGACGCCGGCGGCCGTGTTGACCAGCACAATCTCCAGGGGGCTCAGCGTGTGGCCGATGCGGGCGAGCTCCGCCTCCACGTCGGCGGCAGTGGCGACATAGCCGTTGGAGAAATGGCGGAAGTCGAGCTTCACGCCCGGCTGGAAGCACCACTCCAGCGGCACCTCGTCGATCGTGAGGGCGCGCTTGCCTCCGTCCATGGTGGAGGCGAAGTGCCAGGGCGCGTCGAGGTGGGTGCCGTTGTGGGTGGTGATCTCGACGCGTTCGATGGCCCAGCCCTCGCCGTCGGGAAGGTCGGCGGGCTGCAGGCCCGGAAAGAACCGGCACACCTCCGGCGCGCTCTCCTTGTGGCCGACATAGGCGATCTTGGGCTCCATGCCCGGCGGGTCCGAAGCGATGCCGCCTTCCAAGGCAACCGAGATGTCGATGATGCGGGTGGGCATGCTGTTCCTCCGGGTCCAGACGCGGCAGTCGGCAGTCGGGCAGTTGACGGGGTCAGACCCCTCGCCTCAACCTTTGAGATACCATTCGGCAGTGGAGGCGAGGGGTCTGACCCCGTTTCCCGTTTTCACCCACAGAAAGCCCAACTCTGGCCGCATTGGGGCACAGGATGCCCCTGGCACTGGGGGCCGGAAGCGGTTACGCAGTGCAAAAGGGGGGGGCAGGGGTGCCGGCAGGGGCGCCACTCCGATTCGGCGCAGCAGCCCGCGACAACCGAGAGAGACGGGGCACCACATGCAAGCTGGCGGTTTTTCGCTTCTGGAGCTGTTCTGGCAGGCGCATCCGGTCGTCAAGTTCGTGATGATCGGACTGCTGGTGGCGTCGGTGTGGGCCTGGGCCATCATCTTCGAGAAGCTGTTCGCCTTCCGGCGGGCGCGGCGCGAGGCGGACCGGTTCGAGCAGATGTTCTGGTCCGGCCAGTCGCTGGACGAGCTCTATATCGGCCTGTCGCAGACCGGACGCACCTTCTCCATGGCCTCGCTGTTCGTGGCCGCCATGCGCGAGTGGAAGCGGTCGGTGGAGGGCAGTATCCGGGCCCTGGGCGGTATCCAGATGCGGGTGGAGAAGGTGATGGACGTGACCATCACGCGCGAGATGGAGCAGCTCGACCGCCGGCTCCTGTTCCTGGCCACCGTGGGCTCCATCGCCCCGTTCGTGGGCCTGTTCGGCACGGTCTGGGGCATCATGACCAGCTTCCAGGCCATCGCCGTGTCGAA
>Ga0070705_100000254_pt1 | contig 31739 bp, 20 predicted proteins | sample KBSK5253metaG_FD_65455 | JGI IMG/M metagenome (GOLD analysis project Ga0070705, IMG submission 65455) | Corn, switchgrass and miscanthus rhizosphere microbial communities from Kellogg Biological Station, Michigan, USA - KBS K5-25-3 metaG | ecosystem: Host-associated > Plants > Roots >... | reverse complement strand
ACCAACCTCCCATACCTTACTCTCCGTATCACCTATCACACTCTCCACCACCCTTATGAAGTGCTCACTCATTCGCTCTATCCTGCTACTGTCGAATATGTCTCGGTTGTACTCTATTGTCGCCGCCAGCGAGCCGCTGCTGTCCGCCACCATACATGTGAGATCAAACTGAGCGGCGCGTTGCTCTAGAGGCAGGGACTCCAGTATCAGATCATCAAATTCTATTCGCACGCCTGCTTGGCCCAATGAGAACGCGGCGAGTTCGTTCAGCTCAGCCAAGTGTGATTTTTGCAGACCAAACATTACCTGGAAGACCGGCGGGCGGGATGGGTCGCGCGCGACCTGCAATCGCTTGACGAGTTCCGCAAAGGGATAGTCCTGATGCTCAAGAGCAGATAAGGCTTTGGAGCGAACCTGTTCGAGAAGTCCTCCGGCTTCGGCCGTACCGTCAAGTTTTGTCCTCAAAACTACGGCATTCGCAAAGTAGCCGACGACTCCCGCGAAGCGCGCCAATCCTCTGCCGGCCATGGGTGATCCGACAACTATGTCTGTCTGTCCCGTGTACCTGTGCATCAGTATCTGAAAAGCAGCAAGCAGAATCATGTAGAGCGTTATCCCCTTCTGCTCAGCGAAGCTCTTCAACTTGAGTGTCAGCTCTTTTGAAAACTCGAAGCCGTGCGACGCACCCTCATAAGATTGGACCGGCGGCCGCGCCCGTGAGGTCGGCAGATCCAACAAAGGCAACTCGCCCCCTAGCTCATCACGCCAATAGGACCACAACCTTTCGCCTGCGCTGCTTGCCAGCATCTGTGCCTGCCAGGAAACGTAGTCCGAATACGCGGCTTGCAGCGGATCGAGAAGCGGCGCTCTATTGTTCTTTTCGGCCTGATATAACTCCCTAAGCTCATCGGCAATTATTGCCAATGACCAAAAATCCATAATCAGATGGTGCGCGACAAACAAGATCACGTGTTCTTGCGCGGAGAGCCTGTACAGGTTCACTCTGAATAAGGGTCCGTGCTCAAAATTGAATGGGCGGTATGCCTCTTCGAACAATCTTTGCTTCAGCTCAGCCTCAGTCCAAACCGAAGCCTCGTGAATGTGGAAAAACTCCAGCATTTGGTCTTGAATGCGCTGACGGGGCATTCCATCCGTAGCCGGAAATGTCGTCCTCAATGTTGGATGGCGCTGCACAAGTAACTCGAATGCCCTGCGAAATGCCGCCTGGTTGAGTTCACCCAGTATTCGCGCGCAGGCTGGTATGTAGTAGGCTGAGTTATCCGGTTCTAGTTGCTGTATGATCCACAACGCTTGCTGGCCGAGTGAAAGATCATGATCTCGTGACGCGGAACGCTCAGGCTGTGTGACAGGTTGAGATAAACTTCCGCCGGCAGACTGATTGAATACCTGCGCCGCAATCTCAGCTATGCTAGCCTGTTGAAAAACAGTTGCCAGAGGCAGAGCAACGCTCAAACTCGCTTCGATGCCGTGTATCAATTCTATCGCTTTGAGAGAGTCAATCCCGTAATCAACGATCGCTCTATTGATATCAATTCTGTCAGTGCTGATCTTTAGGATTCTTGAAAGCTCGGATAAGAGAAGCCTCACAATCGAATCGATTGAAGACGCCGAAGTTTTATCGATTGCTGTGCGGCCGCCCTCCGAATCAAAGGTGATTTGCCAATGAGCGGCCTTTCTTAGATTTCCTGATTGCAGGGCTTGCCGGCACGCGTGACGCTGAATCTTGCCGCTGGATGTTTTCGCTATGCTCCCTGACCTGATAAGCGCTATCTCGTAAACTTCCAGCTCATGCTCAAGGGCGATTGCCTGGCGTATATTCTCCATCACAAGATCCAGATCAATCTTAGAGTTTTCAACCTCTTGAATGATGACGAGCCGCTCTTCGCCTTCGGCTTCGATAGAAAATGCGGCCCCGCAATTTCGGCGCAGCGATGGATGGCTCCGCTGAGTTGTTAATTCAATGTCCTGAGGGTAGTGATTGAGCCCGCGAATAATGATCAGGTCTTTGAGCCGCCCAGTGACAAACAACCTTCCATCTCTCAAAAAGCCAAGATCTCCGGTGCGCAAGAATTGATCCTCCGCGTCTGGCAGCCGGCCATTAAAGACTCTCTCTGTTTCCTCCGGCAGGTTCCAATAGCCGCCGGCAACGCTCGGGCCGGAGAGCCATATCTCTCCGATCTCGTCCTGCGAGCACACGGCCAGGCTTTCGGGATTCACAATAACAATGCGCTGGTCCACGGGCCACTCGCCGCAACTGACTATCGGCCGGCCATCCGAGTCATCAGGCGAAGTCTCGACCACTTGGTTTTCTTCGAGCTTCCCGGCTCGAAACGTTTTGAAATTTGACCCTTCCAGGGTCTGACTGGCAGTAATCTGGCCGGCGGTAACAAGGAGAGTTGCTTCCGCCAAACCATAGCAGGCGAAGAACGCTTCCTTACGAAAGCCGCATGGTCCAAACGCCGCCGCGAATCTTTCCAACGTTTCGAGCCGCACTGTTTCAGAACCGTTGAACGCAACCTGCCAACTGCTCAGGTCGAGCGATTCGCGCTGCCCGGCCGTTATCTTTCGCACGCAGAGGTCGTATGCGAAATTCGGCCCTCCGCTTGTTGTTACTTTGAACCGCGAGATCGTTTCAAGCCATCGGTGCGGATGTTGCAGAAAAAGAGCCGGTGACATCAGTATGCATCTCGCGCCAACATAAAGCGCCTGGAGCACATTACCTATCAGCCCCATATCGTGGTAAAGCGGCAGCCATCCCGCGATCACAGACTCATCTGATTGCTTGAAGGCGGCCTCAATAATCCGCTCGTTATGAAGAAGATTCGAATGACTCACCTTGACGCCCTTTGGAGCCGCGGTTGACCCGGATGTGTATTGGATAAAAGCAATCGAATTCGTGTCTACTTTCGGCGGAGACCACTGCTCGGCAAGGTCCGGCATCGCGCTCGTTGTAGTTGATAGCCATTGAACCGAATTCAATTCCGGTGCCTGCGAGAGTAACGGTCGCATTCTTGAAATGACCGATTCTGTGGTGAGCGCAAAGGTCGATCCGGAATCCACCAGGATCGATTTCAGCCGATTCAGCGACCGGTTTGCTCGCGGGGGATAGCAAGGAACCGCAATCGCGCCTGCATACAAGCAGCCTAAGAACGCTGCTATGTAGTCGAGGCCGCTCGGGTATAGCAGCAGCACCGGTTTACTCTCCGTTCCCAGCGATTGAAGCCACGCCCCGACCGCTCGGGCCTGAGCGTGTAGTTCTCCATACGTCAAACTGGTTTCCTGCGCGCCGTCATCGGAGAGGAAAGTGTACGCAACACGCTCAGGATCTTTGATTGCCCTCCACCGGGCAATATCGATAAACGTCGAAGGCGCGAATGACTCGAAGCGCTCATCGGAATCGTAAGACTTGCTTTTCATTTTAGCTGCTACACTCTGTAGTAATTACGAAATGCGTTGCTTTCAGAGTTGAGGTTCATCCGCGTGGGTATGAGTTCGGATCTATGAGTCAGCATCAAGCACGGCAGCGCTGATCTTCTTGATGGCGCTGTCAGTACTTGCCTGGTTCTAATTTGGAAGAAGAACAAGGGGCAGTTTAGACACTCTCAAGGAAATCTAGCCCCTCAACACGGCATACGTCGTCGTGAAGAGAATGTGAACCAGATTTCGGCGCACTGTACCTGCACCGAAAACTGTCTGCGTTTAGTTTTCGGATTGCCCTTCGATCTCGATGGGATTGCCAACCCCTACAGCCTCATATACGGGTAGCCTAAATCCCAAATCATTCGTGCAGAAATCGACCCACTCAGGTGTGGGGGTATCAAAGATTACGTTCTCGTCAATAAAGATCCCATCTGTAACCGTGTAGTTTTCTTGTATATATAGAATGTCATCATCGGTCAGAGCCCTTTGGATCTCTACCTCTTTCCCGTCAACTTGTTGTTTGTCTTTCCTGACGTTCTCTGAACGTTCAATCCATCCACTGAATTCTCTGAATCTCCGTACAGGGAGAGCTTTGCAGTATTTTCCCATTTGTGCCATCGCTATACCTCCAGTTAAAGACCAACCTGTTTCTGTCTCGAACCAAAACTTTCTTGGCGGCACTAAACAGCCTTTGGCCGATCAATCCATTACCATACTTTCACACCGAGTCGTCTTCAGTTTCGATTGATCAATCTGGTTCTAAACCTGGCCGCCGTCCTCATAGTCTAGATAGTCTGGCCGTTTTTCTCGACCGCGAGTGCCCCAACGTAGCCAGGTTCAGGCGCCAGTGTAATCAAGGACCAACGTGAGGCCTCTTGCGAATCATCCGCGACGCTAAGTAGGCGCGATTTTTGTAGTCGCTTCGATTCGCGGAGTTGATGAAGCGCGACATCAAACGTGTCTGTTGGCCGCCAGAGACCGTCGCCAGTCGCCTTTAGGTAAGCCTCCTTGAGCGTCCAGCAGCGGAAAAACGCCTCGAGTCTACGCGCCTTAGGAACTGCGAGCAACTGCGCATTCTCCCGCGGAGAGAAGAATTGTTGGGCGATACGCTCAAGGGCGTGGATAGAATGAATCTCCTCGACATCAACCCCCACGTTTCGGTCCTGAGCGACCGCGACCAGCGCCAGCTCTCCCGAGTGAGTGAGATTGAATCTAGGCCATGTTGCATGGGGCGCTTGTTTTAGAGATGGTTTGCCGCGCGCCCCATAAGCAAACACCAACGCGCGTGGGTGGACGCCGGTATAGCGGCTGAGGATCATTCTCAATTGCCCGCGCGCTGCTATGAACCTCCTGCGATCACGCTCGAAATGAAAACGCTCGGCTCGGGCTCGCTCATCCGATGCGAGAGCTTGCCCCAGCAGATCAAGCTCCTGCGTCGTTTGGTTCAGCGGCACCTTCCACAAATGCACCTGATTGTGCGAGAACCGTTCTACTTTCCAAGGCTCAGCGCATGCAAAATGAAACTGCGCAATATGATTTGAACTCCCACGTTCCGGATCGTCGGCGTTCTCTACCGGCTTTTGGATGGTCGAGGGCACGGCCTTTTATTCCTCGGTAACTCAACTCGCCTAACCCTTTTGCGGTCAATGAGAAGTACTGCAAAATGTTGTCAGCACGAGGAACGCTTTCGCCTCCAACGCAGAGGTCGTCCGCTAAACTATTTGTGGCCTGAGATCTGAAGTCGAAAAGGGAATTTCATCAGCTTATCCTATGCCCGGTTGAATGCGGCCAAGACTATTTGAAAACAACCGTTTAGTGCTATGAAATAGATTACGCTGAGAAATCCACCAGTGATTCATCGCCCCGCGGCTTCTTTGCCGAATCTGATCACACAACTGCCCACGTGTTGGTTGAGCCCGTTAGGGAAGCTGTTTTTTCAAACAGCAACGGATAGCGACTAGTATGTGAAGCGAGAGGTAGCGCAGGGCACCGGCCAAAAAGATGCGCGTGTCCAGAGTGCTCAGTCGTTTCGGGGGCAGAGGCGGCCTCGGTCGACATCTCGACACTTTCGCCTACAGCGATCATGCGGCACTCTTTTCTCTAACCTCTTCGTGGGCTCCGTATCCGCGATCGTCCGTCATTGTAGCGATTACGAAGCCGGTGCGAATCAACCGTCTCCGCTGATCTGAACAAAGCCGTCTGGACCACCTCGTGGCCGACTAAGTGCCGATGGCAGGATGGATGGTGAGGGAAAAACCTTGACGAGAATGCTTGAATACTCTTGCGATTTCCGAAGCTTTTGGATTAGGCTGCTCATAACATCACGCTCCCAGTGGGTGTGTTGTGGGCAAGGCAGACGAGGGAACCACCATCAGTCTGCTTTGCCTCTTTCAACTTTCCTAACTTTTCCTAACGTACTTCCTGAGGTCCTGCGACCATAAGATGGCAAACCACGAACATCGGCACCGTGCTCCTACGGCCCTGTAACCGGTCAAAAAACTAGTAACCTCCAATACCCGTGAGGATTAAGATGATTCGCGGAACTGTTATTTTGATTCCCTGGAACTAACCTGCCCGCGATTCTAGGCTAAGTGGTCCTGTGTGTCAAGTACTACTTTCGAATTGTTATGCACAGCGAAAAGTTTCCCATCAAAACTGACGTATGCCGGGTCATGTGCCTTGTAACAACAACGCTACGCTCTGCTGAATCGCACTTCCCTCAGAAAGATGTATGTGACATAAGAGTTAGCCGCGGAATTTATGCGACGCTTGCGGCGCGGCGCCGCCATCGCAGCAAGGCGCCAGCGCCTTACCGTCCTGTTACTACAAGCCAGAGACCTAAAAGCGCCAAAAGCGTTTGGTCATCTCTGGACACACAGCCCTCATCGTGGTTTGATCCTCAAATAAAACGAGAAAAGGCTCGGCCGCGGCGCAAGTGGCTGACTCATCCGCAAAAAAGCCCGCCGAGCTCCATCTTGGGCTTCCGGCGGTTCGTTATCAGGTAAGAAACGTCAGTCGTTCTGTAGCTTGCTACACTCAACGACTTGGCTAGAGTGGGCCCTGTAGATTTCCGGCCGAAATTTGATCGGATGCTGGCATTTTCTGTTGATCCAGTATTTTAGCCACAAGGGATAAAGACACGAAGATGCCCAAAGGCCGCAAACCCTATGGCCAACTATCTTGGTGCGGCTTTGTGCCTTCGTATCTTTGCAGTACCCTTCTTCTCCGCGACCTGCCAAAACACCATGAAGTCATTCATTGGCCGCGCGAGCTCGACTGTGACTCACTTTGAGGGGCGCTGTAGGATTTCCGACAGTGCCTGCAATCGCTTCGCGTCTACTGCAGTCTTGGCCATACCAGCGCTTTCTTTCACCAATCGAGCGGATCTCTGGAGTTCTGTGAGCGATCCTCGATTCAGATGTGAACGCTCTGCGCTCCCGATCGCTTTGCGAACCGAGGCGATTTGGTCCGCTGGCAACGCCTGCGATCGCTCTAACTGATCCAGATATGCCTTGGCTACTACCAACTTGGCCGGCCACTCGATCTTTTGCTGGTTCTGTACATTCAGCTCAGCGACTCGCACCGTTTTCGCGGCATCAATCTCATTCTGGGTCAGAAACCTGGTTGGGCTTAGTTCAAAGATGTCCAACCCGCGGGCGATCTCCGAAGCGTAGATGCGGCCGTTGTACCAGTAGGCCGACCAGTCGCCACCCAGTATGAGCATCTTTGGATCAATTGGCCCGCGATCGAAATAGGCAATCTCAACCGGACGCTCCGCGTCGGTAAAGTCCATAACAGAGACGCCACCCTGATACCAGGCTTGCACTTCTATGTCGCGGCCGGGAACTGGAATGAGCGAACCGTTGTGCGCCACACAATTCTCGCTGTCTCCCTGTGCCGCCGGCAGCTTGTAGTAGCTTGCAAAACTCAACTTGTTATCCTTCAAATGAAACACTGCATCGGCGCCCCATTTGTTCGGATCGTTTTTGCGGCAACGCGCACCCAGCCCGCCTCCCCACTCATCGGTGAAGACGACTTTCTTTCCATCGTTCGAAAACGAAGCCGAGTGCCAATAGGAGTAGTTCGGATCGTTAACTGCATCCAGCCGCTTCGGATTCACCGGATCCTTTATGTCCAGCACGATTCCATTTCCGGAGCACGCGCCTGCCGCCAACCCAAGCGCAGAGTAAACCGTAATATCGTGGCACTGGTCGCTGTCGATTGGCTTCTGCTCCTCGGGTTTGCCGTGGGAGCCTCCGCTGCTCAACGCGTTGAGTACCCCCGTACGAGGATCCATAAACACACGAGGACTGGACACCACCTTTGAATCCTGCGGCGCAGCCAGCGGTACTTTGATTACTTCAATGCGAAACAGCGCCGTGTTCGGGTCTTTATCAGGTTTTTCACCTGAACACCCGGGCAGCTCTTCACCCTGACGCACGAACGATGTGCCGGACACGTAGATATAGACGTTGTCCTTATCCTTCGGATCGACGACAAGCGTATGGGTGTGCGAGCCGCGGCAGGTTTGCACTGCTGCTACCTGCCTTGGATTCTTGATGTCGGATATATCGAAGATCCTCACGCCCCGGAACCGATCTTTTTGCGGCGCGGGGATCGTCGGCTTTTTCTCTTCGCCGGGGGCCGGAGGAGGCGCGGGGGGGAATCCCTGTGTGCCGCAATCGAGGCGGCCGTTTGGCATCTCGACCGACATAAACATCAAGTTCTTGTAAACCGACGGGTCTCCTTGACCACCCGGACAAACCATCGTCGTTATTAGTTTGGCGTTAGCTGGATTGGAGATGTCATAGATATTGACGCCATAAAAGTTACCCTGAAACAAATGATTTCCCTGGAAAGCGAGGTCTGAGTTTGCAAACGCCAGTTGAGCCATGACTAATTGCATCGGCTTAGGCATCTTTGAGGGGTCGGCAACGCCGAGCATACCCAGAGTCTTCTGCACTTTCGTATCATCAGGACTGTCCGAGTCGAGTTGAAACGGACCAGGCTTCTTGAGGAGTTGAATGTGCTTGAGGCCCAGGAATATTTCGCCTGCGTTGTACATCCCCGGTGTCAGTTTGGTTCGCGGGTCGGTGTCATCCGAGCCCGTCATTCCGTCGGGGAGAGGCGGCGCCGGCTCAGGCGCAAACGGATCCTCTTCTGCTTTCTTTGTGTCGGATTTAGTGTCTGTTGGTTTCTTTGATTCCTGAGACGAAGGCGTTTTGGCCTGTGTCTGGAAGGCAAAACACAACAAAACAAGGGAGGCTACGAGTAAACGGAAAGCCAAGATGTGTATTCGATTCATCGTTTTTCCTCTAAAGATGTTTTCTCCAGCATGCTTTGCATGATCCGGATTTCGGCACGCTGCCCGCTGTCTACATCCGTTGTGAAGTTGAACAATTCAGCGTCCTGTCCCGCGCCCGCGGTGTCGAACAATTCTTTCACCATAATCAAAGCGCCGCCGTGGTGCTGAATCATACCTGTCAGAAACAGACGGTCGAACTCCTCGCCTCTTGCTTTCCTGAGCGCCTCCATCTGCGCGGGCGTAAGCATCCCAGGCATAAGCGGTATCGAGTCGTGGGAATCGTGCGACATATTCATGTGCGTCATGTCGTGCCTCGTTTCTGATACTGGCTGTCCACGTGCCGCCAGCCAACGCTTCATGAACTTTATCTCGTCCGCCTGCGATCTGCTGATTCGCGCACCCAGTGATTTCAGATCTTTGTTCTCAGTATGCGATTCCATCAGGGCGGTCATCTCAACCGCCTGCGCGTGATGCATAATCATGCCCTGCATGAACTGCACATCTGCGGGTGATGCTGGCGGCAGTTTAGCTCTTATCGTCGGTGGAAGAGTCCGTGTCGGTTTCCCTGGCGCACCAGGCTGGACCACGACCGGTGGCGAAGATGCATTCCGCTGCGCCGAGACGCGTAAAGAGAACAAACTTCCGAGAGGACCCGTTGCGGCGACCGCGCATGAACACGCAGCGACGCACAGTACAACCCGAATCGCAAAGGCGCACCTCACACAACGAGGTCTCACGTGCCGTAGGGAGCTAAACATTGTCGGGCTCACATTATCACATTTAGCGGGAACCTCACATCCGGTTTAGATTGACGACGCAGCTTTGAGTTCGAAAGGCGCCCTCTATCACGCTCAATCCTGCTTCCCGAGGCAGTTCAGGCTTTGCAGAGAATCGGGTTCTCCGATAACTGCGATCAAGAGTCGCCGACGTCACTTCAGCATCGGAACAGTGGCCTACCGCCGCAGCGGATGTTGAAAGTTTGGAGTGGTTGAAACTCTGGGCCGCGCCTCCACAGACACTTAGGGACAACTGAGTCGAAAGTCTCCACGCATTGACAGAGTCTTTTTCGAATTGAGCGAGTAAGGGGTTATTCAACAACGCCCTGCCGTGTCATCGCTCGAGTGGCACCCTTCCAAAATTGAGATTTCGGAGCGCTTCCTGGAACTCCTCGCAGTCTTCGACTCACGCAGATTCGCAAGGCCAATTTTCCGCGCCATTGGCATATTCTTTGCGACCTGATCAATCCCCGCTTGGTGATATGTCTGTGAATTCTATCGTGCAGAGAGCAGCCAGAAATACGCGGCGGCTTTTCATGTCTTTCTTGCACAGATCAGGTACTAAATGACCGAAGAGAAAATACTAATCGTCGATGACGACGACAACTGCGAAAGTCTTCGTCACACTCTGGAAGCAGAAGGCTATCTCGTCGAGATTGTAGAGTCGGGCGAAAGCGCTCTCGGCAGCATCAGCAAGCGAACACCGAACCTGATAGTTTCGAAGGTGATGCTTCGCGATTTCGGTGGCATCGAGCTGATTCGTCAGATCAGGGCGAACCAAAGTTGGTCGACGCTTCCCATCCTACTCTACCGCCCGCTCACCGATCAGGTTAAGCGCGAGGCGATTGACGCAGGTGTTCACGATTTCCTGCCGAGGCCGATTCAAGCGGCTGAACTACTCGCTCGAACACGCGGGATACTTGCTCTCGCCCGCGCGGAGCAATCCATTCTGGAACTCAAGCGCGACTTTGACAGAAGACTCGTCGAGAACACACTGTCGTATGAGAGTTTGCTCCGCGCGCAGAACGCGAGGCTTGCGGAAGCCGAGAAGTCGCGAGCGGAAATCGAGGCGACCTTTAACACCATCGCCGATGCAGTCGTGGTGACCGATCGAGATGGCCGCATCAAGCAGTTCAACGACTCAGTTGGCGTCCTGTTCAACTGCAAACCGGCGGAGCTCTTCGGCAGATCCTGCTCCGAAATGTTTACATCGGGAAGGGGTTGTCCTCACTGGTCACTACCCGTCATGCCGGCGGCTGTCGACGTAGAGGCGGTGGGATCCGGGGAGTTCGATGGGATTCGGCTGAACATCCATGCTCAATGCATCGCGGATCCAACCGGACAGGTCTTTGGCTTCGCACACGTGCTGCGCCAATCGAGAAGCGAACGAATGGATGGTTCTTCCGTTTCGCGCTTTGAATAAGCATCGCCGGACTCGCGGTGCAACATGAGCTGAGTGTAGTCAGCCACACACGCCAATCGGGTCAACCCAGTCTTGCAGCGCTCGGTTGAACAATCGCGCTGCCCGTAATAACCTTCCTTCTTCAATTCAAACCAGCTAACGGAGACATTCTTAATGGCGATAAACAAAGTAGCAGTGCTCGGATGCGGCCTGATGGGTTCAGGTATCGCACAAGTGTGCGCTCAAGCGGGCCGTGAGGTGACCATCATAGAAGTTTCAGAGGATTACTTGAATAAGGGACTCGGCGGCATCAAAAAGCAACTGGACAAGATGGTTGAGAGGGGCAAACTGAACGCCGACGACCGCGACGCGGTGGTTGGTCGGCTCCACGGGTCTACAGAACTCGAGGCCGCGGCGGGCGCAGACATCGTGATTGAAGCAATCATAGAAAACATGGACGAGAAGAACCGGACGTACTCCCGGCTCGATGAGATCTGTCCGCCTCACACCATCTTCGCTTCGAACACTTCAAGCTTATCGATAACGCAGATGATGACCGCAACCAGCGCGGAACGGCAACGGCGTTTCATCGGCATGCACTTTTTCAATCCGGTGCCGGTGATGAAACTGGTCGAAGTAGTGCGAACGATCCTCACTGACCCTGATGTCTTCACCGCCGCAACTGAGTTCGGACGAGACATCGGCAAGGTGGCGGTTCAAACCTCAGATCGGACGGGCTTCATCGTGAATCGGTTGCTGGTGCCTTATATGCTTGACTCGATTCGCGCGCTCGAAGAGGGAGTGGCGTCGATCGTCGATATCGATAACGCGATGAAACTCGGTTGCGGATATCCGATGGGTCCGTTGACGCTTGGGGATTTCGTTGGACTCGATACCACCTACTACATAGCTAACATCATGTTCGATGAGTTCAAAGAGAAGCGATTCGCTCCTCCGCCGCTTTTGAAGAGAATGGTGCTGGCAGGATTGTACGGAAGAAAGAGCGGCCGCGGGTTTTATGATTACAGCGACCCGAGCAATCCGACGCCGATGAACTTGCTGTAGCAATACGGATGCGAAGCCCTGGACTCCTCTGCTATTCTAACTTGCAGATTTGAACGCGAGGAATCACAAATGGCTACTCCCTACGACGAGATTATCGCGGATGCGATGAGGCTCAACCTGAGGGATCGGGTTCGCCTTGCGCAGCAGCTCACGTCCAGTCTCGATGATGAGCTTGAAACCGGTGTTGAGGCTCTATGGTTCGCGGAGGCGGAACGACGATTGGAGGAGCTTCGCACAGGCGAGGTTGAGGGCATTGACTCGGATGAGGCATTCCAAAATGCTCGCAAGGCCCTGGAGCGATGAAGTTCGTCTTCCATCCGGAAGCATACGAAGAGATGCTCGAGTCTGCGCGTTTCTATGAGCAAAGAGAGGAAGGTCTCGGCTGGGAGTTTCTTGAAGCAGTTGTAGACGCGACGAGGCGAATTCGGCAGTTCCCGCACGCCGGCCCAAGGGAGAGAGATGACATCCGCAAGCGTCTTGTCGCAGGTTTTCCGTTTACCATCTTGTATCAACTTCAAAAGGATCGAATCCACATCGCAGCCGTAATGCATCAGCATAGAAAGCCCGGATATTGGAAAGAGCGATTGCGTTGGTGAGTCTAAAACGCGAACATCATGTTCGATGAGTTCAAAGAGAAGCGATTCGCGCCGCCGCCGGTATTGAAGAGGATGGTGCTGGCGGGATTGTACGGAAGAAAGAGCGGCCACGGGTTTTATGACTACCGCGACCCGAGACAAATGCGACGCAGTGATATTGACATCCCCACCTTCCTGTAATACTCTGCCGCTATCTCTTCTGCACACGCGTTACCTCACTCATTAGAACCCCCGAGGACGCGGCGGCAAACTCCTTCAATCTAATTGCACCTGTCATCACACGAGCGATACGGCTCAGTGATCGGAGATCAATATGAGTGCACAAGTTTGGGATACCGTTGCGACCAGTTTCGATGACGAGATATTCAATACTCTCGCAAGTGATCGAAACAACATCATACGGGGTCACATAGAACGATTCAGTTCCCCGGACCTGGCTGCATGCGACTTCGGCTGCGGCGTTGGAAGGTACTTGCCGCTGCTCGCCCGGAAATTCAAAGCCGTCTGCGCTGTGGACATTTCCAAAAAGTGTCTCGCGGTGGCCGAGCGTAACTGCGCATCTCTCGACAACGTGACCTATTGGAAACTCGATCTATCAACCAACCATTCCAAACTCGACAAATTCGATTTCGCGATCAGCATCAATGCGCTGCTCGATCCTTCGTTGCGAAAACGGCGCGCTGCTCTCGAAACCATCTTTCAGCATTTGAAGCCGCAAGGACATTTGGTCGTTGTGGCTCCTTCTCTCGAGTCGGCGCTTTTCTCAACCAGTCGTCTGTTCGACTGGAGGCTGAGAACAAACAATGCACGAAAGAATGGTTTTGCGATTAAGCTCGGGCCCAGTGACGCTCGCAGTGTTGATGTTGCCAGGGGCGTGTTGAATCTGGATGGTTGGCTCGAGAAGCATTACTTGAAGGAAGAGTTACTCGTCGCACTCGAAGAGGTGGGATTTGAGGTCCAACACTTCGAGAAGGTCGAGTATTCGTGGAGTTGCATGTTCGACAAGCCTCCTCGATGGATGAAAGATCCATATCCCTGGGACTGGCTGGCGACTTGCCGGAAGAATTAGAGGTAAAAAGAATGGGCGTGCCAGACGCGAGTCGCCCGCATATGCCGGGCTATGGAATCGCCGATGCCACCGAGGGCAAAGGCCTGCTTTCGTGGAGCTGGGCAACCGAACGGCTGACCGCGGCGCGCACTTATTGGATTGCGACAACGCGATCGGACGGACAGCCTCACGTTATGCCGGTGTGGGGAGTGTGGATCGATGATTCGTTTTATTTCAGCACCGGTAATCAATCTCGCAAGGCTCGCAACTTGATTGAGAATCCGCGCTGCTCGATCTGTTGCGAGCTTGGCCAGGATCAAATCATTCTCGAAGGATCGGCGCGGTTGATGGACGATGGAAATCTTGCGCGGAAGTTTGGCGAAGCTTATCAGGCCAAATACGATTTCGATATGGAAGGATTCAACGAGCCCTTCTACGCGGTCAATCCGAAGACGGTCTTTGGATTTACTGCCGCGGATGATCAATTCACGAAGACGGCCACTCGTTGGAAGTTTGATTGACTTGATGACTAACTAGGGCCGGCAGCCGCGGCGTTTCGGTCCGAGTTCGGAAGGCAAAACCTCGTAAGCAGTTTCCACCCACTCACACAACAACGGCCGCGTATCGCGGGGATCGATGATCTCTTCGATGCCGAAAGCTTCGGCGGTTCGAAACGGCGAGCGCAACTCATTCAACATTGCTTCGATCTCTCGCCGGCGAGCTTCGGGATCGGGCGAGGCTTCGATGTCACGCCGATACGCCGCCATCACGCCGCCCTCAATCGGCAGCGAACCCCAATCACCCGACGGCCACGCGTAACGCAGGTTCAACCCCTGTGCGTTGCCGTGCGCGGCGCCCGCTACGCCGAACACGCGGCGCAAGATGATCGAGACCCACGGCACGGTTGCTTGATAAACCGCGGCCATCGCTCTCACTCCATAACGCGCCGTGCCCGCACGCTCAGCCGCTGTGCCGATCAGGAATCCCGGCTGATCGACGAAGTTGATGACCGGAAGATGAAACGTGTCGCAGAAGTCGACGAAGCGAGTCATCTTCTCGCAGCCCGGCGCATTCATCGCACCGCCGCCTTGCTGCGGATCACAAGCTAACACGCCAACTGGGTAGCCGTTCAACCGCGCAAGTCCGGCAACCAGCGGGCGGCCATAGTAACGGCCGATCTCGAAGAATGAATCGCGATCCAGGACCAAGCTGAGTAATCGCCGAATGTCGTACGAGCGCCGACGGTCGCGTGGAATTATCGAGAGGAGCTCCTCTTCGCGGCGCAGAGGATCATCGCGATTCTCAGGATTTCCAGATCGGGGCGGAACTTGCCACACATTCGATGGAAGATAAGAAAGGAAGCGGCGAATCTCAGCGAACGCTTCGTCTTCGGTTACGACTTCGTTGTCGACGGCGCCGCTTCCGTGAGCATGGATGTGCGCGCCTCCGAGTTCTTCTTTGGTGACGTTCTCGCCGACGCCTCGCACAACGACCGGCGGACCCGCGACGAAGAGCTGGCTTGTTCCCTTCACCATCAACGAGAAATGCGAGTGCACAACTCGCACGGCGCCGAGTCCCGCAACCGATCCCATACACGCGCCGATCACGGGTACTTCGGACATCAACGCGACAACGAGGTCCCACGAGGGATTTGCCGGAACGTATGTGTAACCCATCGTCTCGAGACTCTTAACGCTGCCCCCGCCACCCGTGCCATCGACCAATCGAATGATCGGCAATCGCAGTTCGCGCGCGAGTCGTTCGCCGTAGCCCGCTTTGTCGCCGATTCGCGCGTCGGCCGCTCCGCCGCGAACCGTGAAGTCGTCTCCGCCCACGACAACACGGCGGCCTTCGATTCGCGCCGTGCCGATGACGTAGTTTGAAGGAATGAACGACGCGAGCTTGCCGTCTTCGTGAGTCGCCTTGCCGGCAAGCGCGCCAATCTCATGAAATGATCCGGGATCGACGAGGCGCTCTATGCGTTCGCGAACGGTGAGCTTGCCGCTTGTGTGCTGACGCTCGACGTTCGCCGGCCCACCCATTTGCTTAGCCAGTTCGACTCGGCGATTTATCTCGTCAACTTCGTCTTGCCAGCTCACGCAGGCGCTCCTTCAGAGTACGGCAACGACGCCGTTTCTGTCTTGAGAGTGAAAAGCATGAGAGCGGAAGATCACCCGCGGAGTTCCTCGGCGATTGCGCGAGCCGTTTCGCGCGCAAACTCAATCTGATCCGGGCGGTTTGAAATCGCACCAACCACCGCGTGACCACCGCCGTTGTATCGCTCGCAGATCGAAGCGAGATTGTGGCGGCGAGGCTGCGGGCTCCACGGATTGAACCCAACCGACACTTTGGAGCGGCTCGGCGAAAGACTCACACTGACCGTGTAGACGCAATCAGGAAACAGATAATACGGAATGAACTTGCTGTAGCCTTCTGCGTCGTGATTGCTCAGATCGAAATAGACAACGCCGCGTTCAGGCTCGGCGGATTCATGGATCAAATCAATCATTTTCACGTGACGTTCATACAACGGGTGGAATTCGCGATCAACGGCCGGATCGGAGATTATTTCGTCAAGCGTATCGGTCTGCATCCCGTGAATGATCTTCTGCATAACACTAGTGTCGCGGGTCGCCTCGATCACCAGCATGAGTTTCAGCGCCGGCGCCTTCAGCTCAACCGCGGTCTTCGCGTCTTCGTATTGAGCGCCGTCGATGATGTCCGCCCAATGAATCAACTCAGTCAGCCGGCCCTGATCGAATCCATACTTCTCCGCCACTGTATCGGCGATAAACTTCGTACAGGACTTGTAGTCCGGTGCGTAGAACTTGGTTGGCCATGTTCCGGTGCGAAAGTGCTTTTCATCGTCGGCGGACAGAAACGCACTCTGATGATGATCGAACCACCACGTCAGGCGAGATGAAGGGCTGTATTTGAAATCAACGATAGCGTTCTGATCGCCGTCGAATAGTTCTTCCTCTATGAGCTTCTGGTTCGGCTTGTGCGAAAGTCCGGTAAACGCAATATCCGCCCCGGGCACTATTTTCTCCGCAAAAAAGCGCGAGAAAACGGCAGCGGACGCGAAGCCGTCAAAGCAATGATCGTGATGCAATATTCTGAGTTTCATTATTTTAGGAGCCGCAGTCGAGTCATCTCTCAATGAGCCATTGAATGTACCATCTTGACTAATCTTTCGTGAAGAGCAAGTGTGCGGCATCTGAGTCACATGGTAAGATCTGCGGTATCGGTAAAGAAGAGCATGCAGTTTCAATGGCGGTACAAAGTCTTAAAAACGTTCTCAAGACCTACACGATCGAGGGAGAACTCGGCGAGAGATTGGAAGGTGATCGCGTTCGATGCTATGCGTGCGGGCATCGATGCGTGATTCTTCCCGGACTCGACGGCGTCTGCCGAGTGAGGTACAACGACGGCGGCAAGCTCATGGCGCCGCACGGCTACGTTGGCGCGATTCAATGTGACCCGACTGAGAAGAAACCCTTCTTCCACGCCTATCCCGGTTCCCTGGCTTTGACATTCGGGATGCTCGGATGCGACTACCACTGCAGCTATTGTCAGAACTGGGTCACGTCGCAAGCACTACGCGACCCGAAAGCCGTCTCACCTCCGATGGAGGTAACGCCCCGCGAACTAGTCGAGATCGCGCGCCGTCATGATGCGCGGCTCGTAGTTTCGAGTTACAACGAACCGTTGATAACCAGCGAATGGGCGGTCGAGATCTTCAAGCAAGCGAAGCCCGCGGGATTCACGTGTGGATACGTCTCAAACGGCAACGCGACGCCTGAAGTGCTGGACTACATAAGACCGTGGGTGGATCTTTACAAGATCGATCTGAAAGGCTTCGACGATCGTCACTATCGAAAGCTGGGAGGGTTGCTGTCGAACGTGCTCGACACAATCAAGATGGTGCACGAGCGCGGATTCTGGAGCGAGATAGTCACGCTGCTCATTCCCGGCTTCAACGATTCCGATGACGAGATCAAAGCGGCCGCGGATTTCATCGCTCACGTCTCGCCGGATATTCCGTGGCACGTCACCGCGTTTCACCGGGATTACAAGATGACAGGCCCCGACAACACCTCAGTCGAAACTTTGATTCGCGCCGCCGAGATCGGCTACGGAGCGGGTTTGAATTACGTTTACGCGGGAAACCTGCCGGGTCGCGTTGGAAGATACGAGAACACGTTTTGTCCGAGTTGCAAAACCACTCTGATTGAGCGCTACGGCTTCCGCGTTTTGAAGAACCGAATCAAGGGGGGGCAATGCCCGGATTGTCGAACGTCGATTCCGGGAGTGTGGAGTCCGAAATCGTCGGCTTAGAGTTGGCCGTAGGAATCCGTGCGAATCCGTCAAATCAGCGTCATCCGCGGTCTATGGTTCGAACTCAAATGCTCCTCATTATCGCCGAATAGACCACGGATGACGCTGATTTGACGGATTCGCACGGGTACTAACTCCTTCACTAGCGATATGCTCGTTACAAGGAACTAGTTCCGAAAGATCGGGGTGAAAGATCGCGTTCGAATTTACTCCGTAGCGGTTTCAGCGGATTGATCGGCGGGCTTCCAAAGCACCTGGACGATTGAATGCCGCACGACCTCGGCCAGAGCGTCTTCACTTCGCGAGACCGCAACGGCGCCGCCCGACTCAGCAATCATTTGCTCAATGAATTGATCCTGAAGGTGGCGATATGCATTTACATTGCCGCCTGAATCAAAGACCGCGAACAACAAAGGGCCTTTCGATTTTGTGTACGCGATTCCCACCAGCGTGCTGACGCCGTTATCGAGCGACACCAAGGTACCGGTTTTGGCCACGACTCCGCCGCGCACATCCTCGCCTGCTAGTCTTCCGTGAAGGGTTCCCGAATCGATTCCGGCTACGGGCATCACGTCTTCCGGACGCAACGAGTGATCGGCGAGCAGTTGAATCAGCGCGCGAAGCACTCTCAGCGTGGCCCTCGGAGTAATCCGATTGAAGTCCAATCCGGAGGCGCGCCCTACGAAAAGATCGGTTTCACCCAGGCCCACTTTCTCAACAAGATAATCCTGAATCGCACGCGGCCCGCCAATCGAAGCTCCCACCACTTCAGCGATCGCATTGCTGCTGTGTGCATTCTGAAAAAGAAGAATCGATTCCAACGGATCGGAATAATGCGATAACAACAGCGGTCCCTCGCTGGCCCCAAAAGCAGTTGCGCCTTCGAACTTTATTCCAGAGCGCTGAAGCGCCGTTCGCAGTTTGGCCGCGGAAGTCTCGGGCGACAGATTCGAATGATAGCCCCTGGCGAAATAATAAAACGGGCCGGCTATTCTGAGCCCGCCGGCAACGTGCGCTATCCCAAGCCTCGACAGTTGCAGAGCCACCTCGTCGGCATCAAGAGACGAAAAGACCGGGTTGGAACCGCCTTGAACAATCAGATCACCTGCAAGCGTGTGTGTGTTCCAATCGATCGAGCCGCCCGCGCGAAAATTTGTCCGATATCGATAATCGGGTCCGAGTTTCGCGAGCGCTACGAACGACGTAGCCAGCTTCATAACCGAAGCCGGATTGAATGTGACATCAGCGTTGTGCTCGGCGACTGAACGAGGTTGATCGAGTGTTTCAATGAGTACGCCCTGGTCGGCAAGGCTCTGGCCGCGCGTTTCGATTGCGCTTTTGAATTCTGAGAGAGATTGAGAAGGAGCGGCAGCTTCGGGCTCGCTTGCGGCCGGAGCAATTGTAATGTACGAAGTGCGCTTCTCGATGACGCTGACGGGAAGCAACAGGACGATCAACGGAAGGACCAGGACTTTCTTCACCAAACTAAAACCTCAATCCAGTATGTGGTTCCTGCGTCCACCGGAGTCGACTTTGATTATACAGAATGAGAATGCGGATTAGCCAACGCGAAAGGGGAGACACCCAAGCGTCAAGCGGACCGCGAAGCGGTTCAGTATTCCGCCAACTCTATGGCTCGCGCAACAATGCCTTCAACGTCCGGCAGTATTTCGCGCTCAAGCACTTTGGAAAATGGGACTGGTGAAAACTTAGACCCCATTCGCAAGACGGGGCCATCAAGGGAATCAAAGCACTTCTCGGTTATCTGAGCGGCAATCTCGCCGCCGAATCCCGAAAACACGCGGTCCTCGTGAACAACAAGCGCTTTGGCAGTCTTGCGCACTGAATTGAAGATCGCTTCGCTGTCGAGCGGCAGCAATGTTCGCAGGTCTATCACTTCTGCTTCGATTCCGTGTTGATCTTTTAGCTGTGTTGCCGCTCGCAAGCACCAATGGACGGGAGTTCCATAGGTGATAATGGTCATGTCGCTGCCCTCGCGGCGGATTCGAGCTTTACCGAACGGAATTTCGTAATCCTCACCAGGGTTTGGCGCCTTCGCGAACATTTGGTTGTACAGATATTTTGGTTCAAGGAAAAACGTCATGCCTCGCGTGTGCATCGCGTGACGCAATAAACCAACGGCGTCATCCGCAAAGGCTGGAATCACCACCCGCAGACCAGGCAGCGCGGTAAACATCGCTTCAAGGTTCTGAGAGTGATACAGCCCTCCCGCAATGTAGCCACCCGAAGCCAACCGCGCGACAATGTTCGGCACAAACTGGCCATTCGATCGATAATAGTCGTGCGACGTGTCGACCACCTGTTCCATCGCGGGCCACAAATAATCGGCAAATTGAGCAGCCTCGATCACGACCCAGATATCTTCGCGAAACCGCGAGAACCCGTTTGCGGTTCCGACGATGTAGTCCTCGGCGATCGGCGCGTTGAAGACCCGGCTCGGCCCGAACTCCTTCTGCATACCTTTCGTCAGATTAAAGACGCCGCCTTTGTCTTTCGAAGCGACGTCCTGCCCCCACAGAAAAGTATTTGGATTTCGACGGAATTCAGTCTTGAGTGTTTCGTTGATAGCTTCGCGCAAGGTGATTGGCGCGCCACCTTCGGCCGGAATCTGCGCTTCATCAGTCACCGCGGTTTCTTCGGGGAGCACAAACAAGGTAGCGGTCTTTGGGTCGGGATCGGGTGAGGCCTCGGCTTTTTCCGCGGCTTCGGTCACCACGACTTTGTTCTCCTCCTCGATCGCCAAAAGGGTCACTTCTTCAACGTCCTCGACATTCAGAAGGTGAAGCCGCAGGCGTTCGTAAGGATCGTAGGTGCGAACATCGATCAATTCCTCATCGCTTCGATAGAGTTCGTGGCGATCGGAGTTTGAGTGCGCGTAGATCCGTTCACAGAACGCATGGACGAGTACGGGTCCTTCGCCGGCGTGAACGGTTTCGGTTGCACGATGGATTGCCTTCACGGAATCGAACGGATTCGTGCCGTCGCAGTTGATAATGGTCAGGCCTCGAAGCCCGCGATAATTCTCGGACACAATGGGATTCGCGGTCTGCTCGGCCACGGGAACCGATATGCCGTAGCCGTTGTTTTGAATGACGAAGATCACCGGCAGACGCTCACGGCTTGCGCCATTCAGCGCCTCGAATACATATCCTTCCGAACACGAGGACTCGCCCTGACTGCAAAAGACTATCGAGTCCGCATCATAATACTTGACCGCGCGAGCAAGCCCCGCGGCGTGCTGCGTGTGATTCCCTGTCGCCGACGAAACGTTCCATATGCCAATCGGGATCTTCGCAAAGTGATTGCTCATGTGACGGCCGCCGGAGGCTACGTCCGCGCCCTTCGATAGACCGTTCAGTATGATTTCGTATGGAGTGATGCCTGCTCCCAGGCAAGTGAGCATGTCCCGGTAATAAGGAAACATGAAATCTTTATTTGGCCTGAAAGCGAGCCCGACCGCGATCTGGATTCCATCGTGGCCTGCATGCGAGGCATGATAGGACCACCCCTTCGCTTGTCTCAGGTAGTTTCGCGCTTTGTCATCGAGGAGTCTTCCAAGATGGATTAGTTTGTACCACTCGAGCTGTTTTTCAATCTCGACCGTACCTGGCGCATCAGCCAACGGTTTATAATCAATCTGGCCCACTTGTTCCGCACTCATTCTTTCTGTCCCCTCTCCCGCTTTTCGACGTCTGCAATCCCGCGCAAGTCTTCGCACGCGGCGAAAGTTAGCTCGACCGTCGCATTGTTGAGAATTTTGATGTGGTCACAACTTTTCAACATAGCAAAAAAGAAATTGCACAACAACCATCAATCATTGAGTTGGATGCTTGACCCAAGACGTAAGGGTGTGAGGCAGCGATTTATTAAAAGGCCTGTGTCGCTCGAAGTTGCGTGCAGTCGAATGCCTTCAGGTGCTTCCTTGACACCAAGAAAGTCGATCTCGTACCATTCCAACGCAAATCATTATGGGGCTGTAGCTCAGTTGGCAGAGCGCGTGGCTCGCATTCACGAGGCCAGGGGTTCGAATCCCCTCAGCTCCACCAATTCTACCTATGATTAGCGGCTCAAAACGCCGCTCTCTCTTTTTGGTCGCCGGAGCGTCCAGTCGCCGGGAATATCATCTCGGGGCCGCCATCGCGTAGAGCTGTGTCTTATACCCTTTCATTGTCTTTCCGTCACTCTCGACCTTCGCGCCTATCGCATACAGAAGATCGGTCTGGACATCGCCACGACTTGTTCGATAGGCAGGTCCTTTCTTCACCGTAATCAGGCGGCAGGGTAAGTCGACCGTCGTGCGCCAGGGCCGTACTTCCATGCTGTTGGCAAGAATCTGCAGAATTGTTTTTCCCTGCGTGGCGTACAGGTAGTCTCCGCCCGGCGCAACCGCCAGACTAAAAGCACGTGCATGTGTTAGCTCGCCGGCAACCGGGCCAAATTGTGACGGGTCCGGGCCTATGTTGAAATCCCCTTCAATCGGCGGAAGCGAGATTGTTTTCTTGTTCCTCAGGTTAGCAGACTCGATGCGTGTAATCCTCATACCGCCCGGGCTGGTTGGATAGTGCAAGCAGTAAAAGTACCCGTTGTCGCTGAAGACGACACCTGCCGGGTCTGCCACCGCATCGAGCCAGTTGTAATCAGCACGTTGATAGGTAGTCGAAAAATTGACTGTCTTGAACCCACCGGTTTCCGCGATGACAACCAAATTACCATCCGGCGAAACCGCCATAGGCCTCTTAAAAACAGCGGCGGCCTGGGGTTGATGAAAGGTTTCGCGTTGATTGCTGAGATCGCTCACAGCTATTTCTTTAACGGTATCTGTGTCTTCTCGCTGCGGTGGAAACGGCTGCTGTTGTTGCGTGTTTTTTGGAAGCCCCTCCGCCAGCAGGACGTATTGAGTACGATCTATAAAGTCTTGAACCTTGGCCAGCACGTAGATGCCGCCGCTGGCCGTTGTCTTAAGCTGAAGGGGCCAGGTGTTCCTGACGCTTCTCCTGGCGAAGCTCGTCTTTTTGGTGAACTGCAGCGTCTGGGAAAGTTCGTAAAGATCCGTATCGCCGAACATCGCGAACACTTTGTTTGATGTGACGCCCACTGCGTTAGGCAGCGAGAAGAGTTTGCCGCCCGGGAAAGCGTCGCTGGCCGTATGCGCGAGAGTCTGGCTGTCTACTCTCAAGATCTGCGCCTTCGACGGATCTTGCGCGAGCGCCGCCGGGAGATAGAAATACCGGTCATCCTTATTGCTCGCTCCGTCGCCGATGTAGACCGCGGGTAAATCTTTCCGGATTCCGTAATCAATCTGGCAAACGTAGACCTGGTTCTTGCCAGACTGGCCGGCGGAAACCGACGCATTAGTATCAAGTTGATAGTTAACGTACGCCGTCTCGCGCGGGTTCAACATCCGGGCGATGCGAATTTCCAATCCGGCCGCCTTATCCGGGTTAATGCGAATCATCTGTTTCTGCGCTACGTTGCCCGACGATGTTTCGATGCCAGTCGGCAGCGCACAATCGATGTCGAAGCGCAATTCACCCAGAGTGGGCGAAGAGAGGGAAAGCGAAGGAGTGTTGTGTCTTATCAATACCTCTTCATACGAGCGAAATGGCGGCGCCTGTTTGGAGGGGCTCAGCGTAAGATCGAAGGGCGACCCGTTTGCGATGACCAGTTTCGAAGCTCCGGTTAGGATTTCGGCCGCTGGTATGGTGATCAAGTCGCCGGCTGGGTGCTGTGCCGAAGTCCCCGGCACGTCCACAATCGAGGCCAATCCCCTCGCATCAACGGCGAGCCGCTTGAAAACCGAGGTGACCGACGAGAGGCCCTGCCCGCTGAATGTCATTTCAAGCACATAACGCGGGCCCGGCGGCGGAGGCTCTTTGCCCATGAAACGCAGCTTGACAGGCTCGGCGCCATCCTTATTAAAAGCGATCTCGAATTTTTTCCTGGACGAGTTTTCAAGCGCCTGCCGAATCGGCGTCAGTGCAGCCGGTCCATTCGAGCTGAAATCATCGAGGCCCGCAAGGCGGCAGACGTCGTCCACCGGGACAAGGTCTACTCCCGATTGATTGGCGATCGTAACCTCGCGCTTGCCGTTGAGGTAAGGCGGCAAATCTTTTGTCGGGAACCTCCTGCTGAAGTCGGACGCAAAAATGTGTTCGGACCCAACCGCCAGCGTGTGTATTTCGCCGTCCGCCTGAAGGACCCAGAGGCGCGGTTCTCCGCTGCGGTACGCGACAAGGGCGCCGGCCTGAATATCCAGCCCGTGGCCGCAGCGAGCCCAATGGTTAGTTTGCGGGTTGTAGATAAGATCCTGTGGAATCTGGTTCGGGTCTGCCGGCGGCGCCAGGACCTCATAACTCAAGACGTTCTGCAGCCCCAACATCGCGAGCGCAGCCAGCGACGGAACCGACGTGGGGCTCAACACGGCAAAGACGCGGCCAACCGGAACGAAGAGACCTTGCTGGACCATCGATTTGCGATTCTCCGCGGCGCAGGCGGCTTCGCTGGGCGGCTCGAGCTTTCCACTTTTATCGATGGAGAATCGAAACATCCGTCCGGATTCGCGGCTCAGCGCATAGAGCGAGCTGTCGAAGTTCACCAACCGATAGCGCGACAAAGACTCGAGTAGCGGTTCATCGCGCTTTTGGGCCGTCGGTTTGAACCGCACCGAACATGCACGGCGAACCGATCCGCCCGGGACCGGGGTCTCAACAACTACAAAAACGAGAGGGCTTGTCTCGAAATCCCCGGCGACGGCGACGAGATCATAGATTGTGTCGCTGCGGCGCACCAGCGGCTTTAGAGAACCGTCAAGATCAACCGCTAGCCCGTCGAGCTGGCCATTTGAGAGATAGCGCGCGACTTGCAGATCGTCGTTGCTCGTTCGCCGCAGGGCTACAAACCCTTTCTCTAATGCTGCGATTGCCAGCCACGCTTTGGGCGTGTCGGTGGCGGCCTTACGGAACACCGGGTGCGTAGGCCTACTGCTCTCAGACTCTCCGACGTCGGCGATAAAGAGTCCGTCGCTGGTCAACAGCGCCAGTCTTCCTTCGGCCACCGCAAGCCCGATCGGCTTGCCGGTGAATACCGGTTTGTTCAACTTTTCCCAGTGGACTACAGTGACCTGCGCATTTGAGTCCGTTCGCGGGGGTTCATCCCCAATCTCGATTTGAAGACCGATGTTTTCCAGCTTGGGCTCTCTTGAATTGAATCGCATCACACCATCGCCCTGATAGGTGCGAAACGCGTTCTGTTCGGTCAACGGAATCTTTCTGGTTGCGCCGCTATTGATAAGGATAGTCAGGTCTTTTACGCCCCATGCGGCCCAATAAATTTCAACAAGACCGTTGGGTAACACGCGGTTCGGACTCGCGTTCACATACGAATATTTCCCCTTCTCATAGGTGTCGAGCGAAATCAGCCTGTTAACCAATTCATTCAGCTTAGTGTCCTCGCGGCGCACTATCGCCTGCAGCATGTAAGTCATCGAACCGACCGCGACGACTTCAATCGAGCCTTTTGCGAGCTTGAAATTCGGGTCCGAGTCTTTTAGCTCCAACTCGGGGTTTCCACTCGGCAACGGGCCTCGCAAGGTGGCGCTCACACCATCCTTGATCTCCCAGGAGATTCTCACCTTCGCTCCGGGTTTGATCATGTTGGGGTTCGTCTGGTCACACTTCAGGATGACAGTCGGTTTCCAATCGTCGGCGCCCGGCGGCTTAACATCGAGCGTGCCGGTTACCTGTTTATCCTTCTCGTCCTCGCCGTACAGATAGCTATAGGTGATCTGGACGCGAGCTTTGTCGGCTTCGGTGTTGAGCGGAATGCGTACGATGAACTCGGCTCCTGCTTCAAAACTGGCCGGTGTACCTACCAATTCGCCGGTTTGTTGGTTGTAGTAGTTGAAGACTTGAATGATAGCCACGGTACCGGTTGCTTCGCGCATGGCCCAGGCGGACCAGCCTTGCGCGACGGTGACGACGCCGTCCAGAGATTTCTTGTTCCTCGGTTTTTTGGATTTCGGCGCGTCCTCAGAGGCAGTGCTGATGCGTGGGTCTACAAGATATTTCGGCGGGTTGATTTCGATCTCCAGATTCTCAGTCAACGCCGCGCCGCTTGTGTTTTTGACTTTTACCTCCAACTGGCTGGCGGTAACGGATTGAACGGAGATACTTAATCGTTCTGACATGGATGTTTTCCTTTGAATCTATTCTTCCTTGTTCAGCCGCACGAGTCGTCCTTCGGCCGCCACCACCGGCTTATCGCTAAAATACCGGGGATCGGATGGTGCGAGCGCGGCCGCCAGATTGTTAGTCAGAGGCCCGGCGAAACTCCAACGCCCTTGGTCTCCGGCCGGCATCGGCAGAGCCAGCCTGTCAGACTGCAGCAAGACCGGGCCGACTCGTAACGAGGCTTCCATCTGCGCGAGCGTCTTGTCGAGGTTGGCCTGCGCCAGGCTGATCGATTTCGCCGGCACCACTCCGGCCGCCGCCTGAACCGAACCCCACGGATCCATCAGCAGAGTGAGCTTCTCCGGGGCTCCAAAACCGACGCGCAACGCATCGGTCTTCGAATCCCCAACATAACCGGTGGGGTCGAGCTTTTTCGCCAACTCGGCAGGCACGATGCGATCGTAGGCGCCCGCTTTGAAATAGCCGACCAATCCATCTTCCGTGTTGTGCGCGCAGCCCAGATTTACGCGAACTCGCAACGCGTTGAGCGTCGCGTCGCCCGCATTCTCCAGAGGCGCGGCCACCGGCGTTTTTCGTGGATCAGTCCACGACTTGCCAAAAAGCTCCAAACCCAGATGCGCGCTCACAAGCGCGAGCGGGCGTCCAAAAAGTGCGCCGTCTCGACGGGCCGCGGCGGGGCGGATGCGCTCGAGCGCCCGGTCAATCAGCGTCAGCAGGTCAAGCAGCCTGGGTTTCGGCGACGCGATTTCCGCGACCAGCGACTTGGCAAAAGCCTGGAGAGAAGAGTTGCGAATTTTGTCGAGCGCAACACCCCGCGCACCGGGATCCCAATCAATTCGGAAGTCTGTTTGTTCGGTTCTGATCACAAGCTCACCCGAAAGACGACCGTCCCTGTCGCATAGCACCAGCGCCCGGTCGAGCGGGTTGTAAAAAATCCAACCGCAGATTGGACTAAGCACCGGATCAGAATCGCTTTCCGCCAGGGAGTCTTCCGCCGCCGTGAAACGGAAGTTGAGGCGCGCCGGCTGGATGATGCGAGGAGGCATCGCTATGAGCTCGGGGTTTTCGTCCCACCGTATTCGCGGATTGAAAACCTGACCTGAAGACGTGCTGCCCGAGGTCGTCAAACCGAGCAAGTCCGCCCATTGACCGAAGTCATCCACAAGCCACAACTCATCGATCCGAAGCGCCCCCGCGCGAACCATGCTGAAAGGAAGCTCGTCCGGTGAGGGCGGTTTAGCGGCCGGCGGCGCAAGACGCTCGACGAAAGGCGATCCTTCGATTGAAGCCTTAAGCGACCGCGCTACTTCGAGCTCGAGATCTTTGAGGCGTTCTCTGAATACCCATGGACGATTCGGATCAGGCTTGACGCGCGGGAGTGTGACATCGCGGCGAAGCAACGATTGATGGAAACCCGTCAGGGCCTGACCCATGAGACCGGCGCCGGAAAGCTTGCCGAGCGTTTGGTCCCAAACGCCTTCATACTTCTTCAGGATTTGCACCACCGCGGGAGGAAATGAGGGCTTGCCGCTGTCGCTCTTCTCTTCGCCCCTGAGCAGTTGCCGCAGCGTTTCCAGCGGTTCGTCGAAAAGGCGTCCGTCAATCGGGTTCAGGAGACTGCGTCCGCGAAATGTGAATCCTTTAGTTGGCGGCGATTGTCTATTCAGCGGCTTGTAATCGTGGCCATTCTCGCCGAGAGACCAGACCGGACCGAAGTCCTGACCGGATTGGCTGGTCGGAAACCAGGTGATCTGCCAATCGAGAAACAACGGAGACCACGGCTGTTGCACCCATAGCTCCGCAAGACGATGCGGTTGGATATTCAAAGCGCCCGGCTTGCCAAAGACGATCCTATCGGTTGGCCGATTGTTTGATTGATCACTTAGGTTCAGATCGGCCACGAGCCGCGTTGTCCACTTCCGCCAGCCACCGGCGTCAAAGACCCGGTCATCGGGCAGCAACGATTCGTAGGATCGATGCGCAAGATCGCTTATCGCTTGTTCAACCACCGAGCCTTCAGTGAGAAGACTCGTCAGGATTTCGGAGCGATCCCCAAAGTGCTTCCGTACCGAGGAGGCAATCTCAGTTATGCCGGACGCGGTGTCGAAGGTTTTTTTCGGGTTCTTGTTTACCTCGACTTCGCCGGCGGTGACGATTTGGTCAGGCAAGCGGCAAGGAAGCGGGGCCGGGAACTTGTGCTTCGAAGGCTTGCCGCAGTTCATTACGACGATCACCGGATCGGCCGGCGCCCAGAAGCGCGGTGCGTCGTCGGAACGAAGTTCCAGCTCGGCCGGCAACTTCTTCTTTAGCGCGTCGGGCAACGGCCGCAGTTTCGGGAGCAGCACGTCGTCGCGGTGTGACCGCAGATCCGTAACGCGCTTGATCAATGCGCGACAATCGGCCTCTTCAGCTTTCAGACTTGCGGCTTCATTGTCGCGGGATCGTTCACACAGCTTCCACCAGCGCGCGTACAAATCCTGCTGCAACGCGGCCAGCTCTCTGCTCGCGGCGTCCGTTTCGGATTGCAGCTTGTTGAGTTGCTTCAGGTCAGCAAGTTGGGTTGTGGTAGGCCGTGTTCCGGTTTGGGCCGCGGTTACTTTGGGGTCGGCGGGGAACGAGCTCTCAGATTGTGATCGCGGCCGGATGGCCCAGGTCTTACCCGCCTCCACCGAGGAGAACCAACTCTGATGAACGGTTTGATCTCGCGGCGCGGCATTCCAACTGCCGACCAATGATTCAGGTTGGCGGTAGATAACCGCTTCCAGAGCCTTCCAAAGATTCGGCGCAGTTTCGCCGCCGCTGTATTCGCTTGAAACCAGCGATACCAACGCGTCTTCGGCGTTGTTTCCGACGCCGACTTTGAAAGCCGGCGGCGAACCACCCAGCGTTCCTCCGACAGCCGGCGAACCCGGATAACCCAGCATCGGACCTTTGTAGGTATTCGAACTCCAGTAATTGATATGCGCGACCATCCCGTGGAAAAGAGAACGGTGGCTCTTTAAGTCGACGGGCGCTTGAGCCGATTCAATCAGCCAACCAAGCGGTTCAATGAGCCACCCGCCCGGTTTGGGTGACTCCTGTTTTACGAGCTCAACTGGTAGCGCCTTGAGTGGTTCGTTCTCAGGTTTGCCGTTCTCAGGTTTGCGATACCAGCCCAGCAACAAATAGCTGAGCGAAGTATCATCCGGAACCTTCCCGGTATTAACCGGCTCGCGCAGATCATTCAACGTGTCGTGCCACGAGAGAATGTTGCGGTTCTCGGCCAGGAACGCGGTGAAGGTCGGCGAGCCGGTCTCGGCGTTGCCGATGGCTGTGATCGTTTCGTGCCGTCCAGCAAATTCGGCAGGCGCGAACTCATCGAGCGGAAGTACTTTGCCAACGCGGCGCGCTTCGTACTCGTCACCGGCTTCCAACAGCAAGTTGGCGGGTTCGTCGTCTGAATCACCCACGAGGCTGCTGTCTACAAACCAAGCTTTTGTTTTCAGCGCCTCGCCGCGGCGGCAGAACCGCACTATCAACCATTGGTCGGGAAGCGCGGGAAAGTCGAGCGAACCGGGCTCGTGCGCATGCCGCAGCCCGGAGGGCAACACCCAGTGCAAATAAACACCGCGATCTGCCGGCTTTGGCAAGGCCCGCGAGTTCGCATCGAGCACCAGTTGTTCGGCGGCTTTGCCCTGATACCTGCGCGTGGCGCCGTAAAACGGAATCGGGCCTGGCGCGCTCAGAGAGCCAGGCACGGGCTGGTAATCCGCCTGGAGGGGCGACCATCTCCCGGCGCCGGCGCGGTACTTGTCATCCGCCAGGAGGGCGCCGCTTCTATTGATGACGATATCGTCAATGACCAGCGCTTGCGCCTTGATCGGTACGAGCAGATGGCGTTCATTTGCCATGCGATTCCCTCTCGAAACTGCGTCGACTAACCCCACTCGATGACTTGCTCTTCAGGCATGCGAATCATCTGGAGCCCAAATTCCGCCGATCCCACGCTGCCTTCGGGCAGTTTGTCCGACTTCGTCAATTGACGGACCAGCGCCGCAATATCAGCGACGCCGTCGCAAGCGCCGGCGCGCATCGACTCTTCTTTGACCTTGATGGTTGCATTCAGATTGCGCGTCTTGACTACGCCACCGGTACCCAAGCCGAAGGTGATTCCTTCGCGCGGCTCGCGGAAAGTGACTTGTTTGAGAGAGCCGCGCGCGAGACAGAACAACACCCCGTCGGCAATCTGATCCATGCGAAGAATCCTGGGAAGAATCTCACTCTCCTCCACGTTGGTTATCGCCGTCACTTCGACTCCGGGCCATCCTGTGAGAATGCTCGAACGCAACACGAATCCTGATTTAGGAACATCCATGTAACGCTCCGTTGGATTCCAGTCCGGGTTCTTCCCTTGCAGCCGCAGCCGGTGCTGATACACGATTTTGGACACCGCCGACTGCAAATCCGACTGCGACGCCGGGCTCTGCGTTGCGAGTGTGCGCGCCGCCATGCTGAGCGCTCCATCCAACAGCGCATTTACCCAGTTGTCGTCCAGGTGAAAGAAGCGCAACGACTCGGCCGGCAACAACGAAGGATGCGGAACCAGGTACTGGAAAGGCACCGGGTAGAGCATCACCAGACGCGCAATCCATTCCACCAAATCATCGGCGATGGCGACCTCTTCGGGTTTCGGAGCGTCGGCCTGAATGTCGAACGCGCTCCGATGCAGTTCCAGAAACGTTGCGATTTGTGCCGCGAACTCCGCGGCGTTCTCACTGTTTTCGACAAAGAGGCGTAGTCCCTTCGAGAATGTGGGGGAACCGAGCGCGAGCATCCGGCCTAGTTCCCACGCCGAGGCGTATGACACATCCATTATCGCCGTTCGTTCGTCGAAGATCAGCGCGGCGTCGGCCCGCCGGAAGGACTTGCGGCCGCGCGGGGCTTTGACTGTCACCGGCGTCAACGGTCCCCGATACCACGCGAGCGACGGAGTGCTATTCAATGGTTGATAATCCACCGGGACGTAGCCCCTCTTGAGCGCCCCATTCACATAAGCGTCGCCCAGCGCTGGAGGCGCGACGCCAATCACCGCGGCGTTTTTCTGCAGCCTCAGCATCAGTCCGCCAAACGTATCGTGCCCCTTTGAGTCACATAAAAAACTCCAACTGGCCAGAGTGATTAATCGCACACGCGAAGCTGAGTACTGTTGTTCGGACGGCGCGGCGATCAGATGCGCCCAGCCTTCGAGCGAAATAAGGTGGACAGTGTTAGCGCCTGCCGGCGGGAATCGATTGGCGACCAGCACCGCGAATTCGCCATCGGCAACCATCTCCAACGGGATCTTGTTTGTCGTATCCACGCATCGAACGTGCGCGAGCAGCGGCAACTCGTCACGGCGCGGACAAAGTTTGCGGAAGACCTGCAAATCCAGATCGAGCAGCCGCACCGCGGTCTTTGATTCTTCGTCGCGTTTGAAATTCGGCAGCAGCATCGCCGCTCCGGCTTCCGTGCGTGACCACAACGGAGCGGCGGGGGCATCGGGCGCAAGATCGCCGACTGTGCCGGTCTTCACAACGGCC
>Ga0070705_100000251_pt1 | contig 31865 bp, 25 predicted proteins | sample KBSK5253metaG_FD_65455 | JGI IMG/M metagenome (GOLD analysis project Ga0070705, IMG submission 65455) | Corn, switchgrass and miscanthus rhizosphere microbial communities from Kellogg Biological Station, Michigan, USA - KBS K5-25-3 metaG | ecosystem: Host-associated > Plants > Roots >... | reverse complement strand
GGCGGAATCAAAAAAGGAGCCAGTTGAACTGACTCCTTTTGATAAGTGGCGGAGCCGACGGGATTCGAACCCGCGACCTCCGACGTGACAGGCCGGCGTTCTAACCAGCTGAACTACGACTCCGCGCTCAAACTTTTCAATGATGCCCAACGGCTCCGAAGCAAGCTGATGTATTTTCGCTTTTCTGCTTCCCGCTGAGCACCGGCAATTACGTACAACGAGAGCGAGTATAGGCGCAAACACTGGCCAATTGCAAGAAAGCTGTTTGAGGCGTGCTGTCCTAATCTTTGTTGCTAGCAATAAGTCTTGTGGTGGTTTCACTCGCCAAACTTCATAAGGCACGAAACCGCGTAGCGGTGTCCTCTCGATAGTTGGGTGTTGCCGGACCTCGTGGACCGCGTAGCGGTTACCTCTTGACGCATACGCCTGTGAACGCAACAAGGTAGCCGCTACGCGGCCCGCGTGATCCCTGACTACGCGAGCTATCGAGAGGACACCGCTACGCGGTTGGAACTTGGGAGCGTCCCTAGAGTTTCAATCACTGCAACACACCTTAGGACAGCGCCGTTTGAGGAGTGGGGTCAAGGGAAGGGTGCGTGAGCCTCGACTTCAGCTCCAATTGTCGCCCGCTTAAGCGACAAGCCGTTGAATTGAAAAGCTCCTGCACGAATGAAACGAAGACCATTAAGAGTTTGGTCAAAAACCAGGAGTTCGGACGCATCGGAAGGCTGTTGACTTTTGTGGTGGGCGGTACTGGGTTCGAACCAGTGGCCCTCGGTGTGTAAGACCGATGCTCTACCGCTGAGCTAACCGCCCCGCTAGGCAGGATACTATAGGGAGCGGCCCGAATCAGTGTCAAGCAATCGATGCACTGCGTTCCAATGCGATAAAAACGAAACGGTCCCCTGCTGGCAACTTGTTTGACGAGTGCGCCCGTCACACCATTGACGCGCCGTTAGCTGTAACCACCCCAGATTGCAAAGCGTCTCTAACTGTGCGAAAAGAATATTGAAGGACACTAAGAGGTTCACGAGTATGTGACAGGACTTGAACGAGGAACAGGATGGCAGAGAGGCTAAAGAGATTCGTCGCCATTATCAAGAAACGGCGCACACCAATTGGGATTGTCGTGCTTCTGGCGGCAGTCGTGGCACTGGCCGCTTTTTTGTGGGGCGACAAGGCCAGCGCGAGCGATTACATCACCGCTAAAGTCGAGCGCGGCAACGTCGAAGTTACCGTATCAGCAACCGGCACGGTCCAGGCGGTCACTACGGTACAGGTCGGATCACAGGTATCGGGTACGGTGAGTTGGCTTGGCGCCGACTTCAACTCGCAAGTGAGCAGCGGTCAGGTTATTGCCCGGCTCGATCCGGCGATATTCCAGGCCCAAGTCGACAACTCGCGCGCGAACGTCGCCAACGCCGAAGCCGCCGTGCAAGCCGCTGAGACCGAGATCAACAATCAAAAAGCAAATCTGCTCGCCGCACAGGCAAACCTCGAAGTCGTCCGCGTGCAACGCGAGGACGCAGCGGCTCTGGTGAAGCGCTACAAAGAGCTTCAGAATGTTTTGTCGGGACGCGATCTGGAAGCGGCGCAGGCACAGGCAGGCGCAGCCGCAGCTCGTTATGAACAAGCCGCCGCCCAGGTCACTCAGGTCCGGTCCGCTGGTGCTTCGGCCAAAGCAAAACTCGATCAAGCGAAAGCATCTGTGTCGCAGGCCAAAGCCCAGTTGCAACAGAGTCAGGTCAATCTCGATCACTCGATTATCAAATCGCCGATCGACGGCGTGGTAGTTTCGCGCACGGTCGACGTCGGCCAAACAGTCGCGGCAAGCCTCTCGGCGCCGACACTGTTCACCATTGCGAACGACCTTACAAAAATGCAGGTGCTTGCATCGATCGACGAAGCCGACGTGGGCCAGATCAAAGCCGGCATCAAAGCCAACTTTACGGTTGACGCGTTTCCAGGTGAGACATTCTCGGGAAACATCAGCCAGCTTCGACTCAATGCTCAGACGACGCAAAACGTAGTCACTTACAGCGCGGTGATTGATGTCTCAAATCCGGCGCTGAAGCTGCGGCCAGGAATGACCGCCAATATAACAATCTCGGTTGCACGGCGTGATAACGTTTTGACTGTTCCGAACGCCGCTCTTCGATTCAGGCCGAATCTCTCAGACAAAGAGCAGGAGGCGCTGCGTCAAAAGATGGACGAACGACGAAAGGAATACGAGGCTGAGCGACAGGCGCAGGGCGGGGCCGAGGGTCAACAACCGGCCGTCGCTCCACCGAATCAAACAGCGCCGCCGGCCACTCAACCTCAAACGGGCGAGGCCCGTCAGCGCGGAGAAGGCGGCCAGGGTAATCGAGAGGGCATGCGCCGTCGCGATGGCGGAGGCAATTCCAACGGAGAAGGCCGGCGCGGTCAAGGCGGCGGCAACTTCAACCGCGAAGCTTGGCGCGCGCGCATGGAAGCTGGCGGCAACTTCAATCGAGAAGCGTGGCGTGCCCGGCGTGAGGCCGCACAGGCGGCTGGCGGAGAGAAACCAGGTAACAACAGCGGCTCACCCGGAGAAGGCCGGCGTTCGAGACGCGACGGTGGTCAGGGGCAGAGCGCGCCGGGCCAGGCGGGCGGTGCTCAAGCTCAACCCCCGCAAGCCGGAGGCGGCCAAAGCTTTCAAGGGTTCAGCGGCAGCGAAACCGGCGGCGGCGGTCGAAGGCAGTGGCAAGTGATCTGGGTGCTCACCGCCGCAAAGACGCTCGAGCCGCGTTTTGTTCGAACCGGTCTCACCAACGGCCGCGTCACCGAGATCGTGGCTGGAGACCTTAAGGAAGGCGACATCATTGTGACCGGCCAGAACGAAGCTAATGGCAATCGGCCCGCACAAACCGGTTCGCCGTTCGGTCAGCAGCCGCGGCCCGGCGGCATGCCCGGCGGTGGCCGCGGACCCGGCCGTTAGAACGCTTGTGAAAGTTTGATCGCGACGCGGGCGCGAGTCTTGCACGTAGACGCGAGACCGCGCCCGCGCATTTGAGAAGGAAGGTAGAGATTCGTGGAGACCCAGGTTATCACTGAACCCAACATCGCCACTGATCCTTTGGTCAGCCCGGCGCTCATCACCCTGGATCACGTCCACAAGATCTATCAAATGGGCGATGTGGAAATACACGCGCTGCGCGCGGTCTCGCTTCACATCGATCGCGGCGAGTTCGTTGCTATAATGGGCGCATCCGGATCCGGGAAGTCGACGACGATGAACATTCTTGGCTGTTTGGACAAGCCCACACGCGGGCACTACGTCCTCGACGGCCAGGACGTCTCGACGCTCAGTCGAGACGAGCTTGCCGATATTCGAAATCAAAAGATTGGGTTCGTGTTCCAGGGCTTCAATCTGTTGTCGCGCACGTCGGCGCTCGAAAACGTCGAACTGCCAATGTTGTACATGGGGGTCAAGACGGCTGAACGCCTGGCGCGCGCAACAGAAGCGCTTGGGATAGTCGGCCTCAGCGAGCGAATTCATAACATGCCTAATCAGCTCTCCGGCGGACAGCAACAGCGCGTCGCGATTGCGCGCTCGCTGGTAAACGATCCGTCGATCATCCTTGCGGACGAGCCAACCGGAAATCTCGACAGCCGTACGTCAGTCGAAGTGATGGATGTCTTTCAACGCCTCAACGAGGAACGCGGCATCACCATCGCGCTCGTCACTCACGAGCCTGACATTGCGCAATACGCGAGGCGGGTCATCGTATTCAAGGACGGAAGAATCAAGAACGATTACATGGTGAAACAACCGCGCTCGGCGCGCGAGGAACTCGAAAGCCTTCCGCCTATCGAGGACGATGAGGAGGATGACGAATGAATATCCTGCTGACGTTCAGGGTTGCGCTTCGCGCGCTTAGCCGCAACAAGATGCGCTCGAGCCTCACAATGCTTGGCATAATCATCGGCGTTGGGGCGGTCATCGCAAACCTGGCAATTGGGCAGGGCGCATCCGCGCAGATTCAATCTCAGATCGCGAATCTCGGAAACAACATGCTCTATGTGATGTCCGGCTCGATGAATACGGGCGGAATGCGCGGCGGCGCGGGCTCTTCGAATACTCTGATTCCGGAAGATGCCGATGCGATAGAGCGTGAATGCCCTTCCGTGAAAATGGTGAGTCCGGGCGTGCGCGCCAACGGGCAGTTGGTGTTTAGTAACCAGAACTGGGTTGCGACGGGTGGCATTCAAGGAACCAACGAAAAGTTCACCGAGATTCGCTTATGGCCTGTCTCCAGTGGTGAATTCTTCACTGAAGGCGACGTGCGAACCGCCGCTCGTGTATGTGTGATCGGCAAGACAGTTGCCGACAATCTTTTCGCGGGCACGGACCCCGTCGGGCTGACGATGCGAATTCGCAATCTCCCGTTCCGCGTGATTGGCGTGCTCAGCACTAAGGGCCAGAGCCAGTACGGACAGGACCAGGACGACACCGTTATCGTCCCGTACACAACCGCGCAAAAGAAAATGCTGTCCATCACCCACATCAATCAGATTATGGTGTCGGCCATAAGCCCGGCCGCAACGTTCACGGCGGAAAAGCAAATCACCGAATTGCTTCGCCAACGCCACAAGATGGGGCCCAATCAGGAAAATGATTTCTTTGTGCGAAATCTGACCGACGTCGCCGAAGCCGCCGATCAATCCAGCAAGATCTTCATCAACCTGCTTGCGTCGATCGCAAGCGTGTCGCTGCTGGTTGGCGGCATCGGGATCATGAACATCATGCTCGTGTCGGTAACCGAGCGCACCCGCGAAATCGGAATTCGCATGGCGATCGGCGCGCGCAGCAAAGCGATCAGGCGCCAGTTCCTGATCGAGTCGGTGACATTGTCGGTGGTCGGAGGGGTGATCGGAATCGCCGTCGGCGTCGCGGCATCGATCATCATATCGAAGTGGCTCACCTGGCCGACGCTGATCTCACCCGTTTCGATTTTCGCGTCGGTGATTTTTTCGGTACTGGTCGGCGTGGCGTTCGGTTACTATCCGGCGCGTAAGGCCGCGGGGCTCGATCCGATCGATGCGCTACGTTACGAATAAGCCGAGGCTTATGCGGCGCCCTCTTCGTGACTCATGCTTCGGTGATAGATCTGCCTGATGAGGTCCCTCATCGCTCGCCCGTCGATGGGTCTTGATAACAAGTAGCCCTGTACGTATTCGCAGTTCAGACCCGTGAGCTTGATGATCTGTTCACGAGTCTCGACACCTTCGGCAACAACGTCCATACCCAGATTCGCCGCAAGCGTCAGAATCGTCCGAACGATCTCGGTGTTCCTTGGCAAGTCTATCCTCGCCACGAACGAGCGGTCGATCTTTAAGGTATCAATCGGAAAACGGTGCAGATAGCTAAGCGAAGAATAGCCGGTCCCGAAATCATCCAGCGACAGCCTCACGCCAAGGGCCTTCATCTTCTTCAGCATCAATGCGGCAACATCGATGTTCTCGATGATCGAGCTTTCTGTGATTTCGATCTTCAAGCTGCTTGGTTCAAGCCGGGCTTCTTTTAGTATCTCCGCGATCTGGTCAATCAAATCAGGCTGCGAGAATTGTTTCCCCGATAGATTCACGCTCATCGCCAGCGGTGGATCAGACGGAAACTGATCTTGCCAGCCGCGCAGTTGCTGACACGCTTCTCTGAGCACCCATTGCCCGATAGGGATTATCAGCCCCGTATCTTCCGCGACCGGGATGAACTTCAAGGGTGAGACGTAGCCGTGTTCCGGATGTTCCCATCTGAGGAGAGCTTCGAAGCCGCTAATCCGCCAGGTATCGAGCGATATGATCGGCTGATAGTGAATTCGAAACTCATCGTGTGCGAGCGCCCCGCGAAGTCCGGTCTCCAATTGCGTGAGCGCCGCATTCCGAGCGTGCATGCCTTTGTCGAATAACTCGAATGATCCTCGAGCCTGTTCCTTCGCTCGATACATCGCGGTGTCGGCATTGCGGAGAATCTCTTCGGGTTCCTCGGAGGCTGTTTGATTGAGCGCGATCCCGATGCTCGCCGAAACGAAGACTTCGTGCCCGCTAAGATTGAACGGCGTTCCCAGACGCTCACGTATTCGTTCGGCCGCGAGCACCGCGTCGCTGACGTGTTTGACGCGATCGAGAATGATTGCAAACTCATCGCCGCCCAATCGGGCGACTATATCTCCCGGCCGCAAACATGATTCGAGTCTTCTCGCCGTCGCGACCAGCAATTGATCACCGATCTGGTGACCGAGACTGTCATTGACGACTTTGAAACGATCGAGATCCAAAAACAGCACGCCAAACGAGTAGCCGTCTCCGCTCCTGACCCTGTCCATCGAAGTCTTGAGTCTGTCCTTGAAAAGGACGCGATTCGGCAAGCCGGTCAACCCATCGTGAAACGCATTGTGCAGCAACTCACTCTCTGCCCTCTTGTGCTCGGTCACATCGGTAACAGAGCCGTTCATCTGGTACACGTGCCGATCCGAGTCCATCACCGCAAGACCGCGGCTCAGCATCCAGCGATACTCACCGTCCCTTCTCCGCACACGATGTTCGCTTTGAAACTGCGGGCTCAGCCCCAGCAGATGAGACATGAGTTCCGACTGAACTCGCTCAATGTCATCCGGATGCACTCGCGTGAACCATTCGTCGGGCCGGTTACTCAGCTCGTTTACCGCGTATCCGAGCATTGCTTTCCAACGCTCACAGAAGTGCATCTGGTTCGTTTCAAGGTCCCATTCCCAAACGCCGTCCCTCGCGCCTTTGAGCAGCATCGCGCATCGCTCTTCACTGGCCGACAGAGACTCGAACGCACGTTCACGTTCGGCCTTAGCCTGATCCAGCTCAACGCTCTTCCTCTTCAACTCGAGCCTTGCCATAACGGCCTGAGCCAATGATGTCAGCGCTCTTGCTTGAGCCTCGTTCAACCTTCGCGGTTTGCGATCGATCACCGAGAGCATCCCGATTGCGCATCCCTCGGGAGTCGCCACTGGGGCGCCAGCGTAAAACTGAATGCCTGATCTGTGATGTGAGCCGTTGCCATTTGATTTGACATCGGCGCCTGAAACGACGGACAAGCGCGGCTCCAGCATCGCTCGCGAGATCACCGAGTTTGCACTGGTGTCGTCACGCTTGATTCCCGCAGCGGCGACGTGCTGCACGCGGTCCGAGGTTACGACGCTCAATAGAGCGCTCGGTGCGGAACAGACATCGGCGGCAAGACGCGCGAAGTCTTCCATGATCGGGTCTGGCTCGACGAGATGAATAACATATCGGCTGGTCGCATCGAGTCTCAGCGCCTCTGAATTCAGCGGCGCACGCGATGCTGCCTGTGACGCGTGAAGCTCCGGGCTCAAATCGAATACCTCTCTATCGGACTCATTCGTTCCGTCCTCGATCCGATAGGGGCAAGATGAGTGCCACTTTTTCGGGTACCTCGACTGCAGCTAATTCAAAGGAAAACAATTGGTTGCGGCTTGGAAGCTAGGCGCGCCAAAGCGGTAGGAATGACTGATCAATCTGATCGGAACTTCATTATGAATGATCCGCGGTCCGAGATCAGCGGCAAAGGCTACGGCGTTACGCCTTCGAGTTTGTCCTCCAAACTCGCCGAGATGTCGCGCAGCCGCTCGAGCACCGACTGCTCAGCTTTCCAGAACCCTCGCCCGGATGCTTCAAGCAATCGATCAACGAGCGTGTGGGCCGAGTGAGGATTGAGCGAACGCAATCGGTCGAGCATCTTCTCATCAAGCACGTATGTCGCCGCGACTTCATCGTAGACCCAGTTATCAACTGCGTCCGCGGTCGCCGACCAGCCAAATGTGTTTGTCACGTGATGCTCGATCTCGGCGACTCCGCTGAAGCCGTGCGCCAGCATGCCTTCGAACCATTTCGGATTGAGGGTCTTGGTTCGAGTCTCGAGCTTGACTGTTTCCTGGAGTGTTCTGATCTTCGAGCCCGGCGAAAGCGAGTCAGACAAATATATTCGCGGACGGCCGTTGCCGAGTTTTTCAACCGCTTTCGAAACGCCGCCCAGATATTCGAAGTAATGATCGACGTCGGTTATCCCAACCTCAGTCGTGTCGATGTTTTGATAGGTAACCTCGACGCGCGACAATGCGAGTTCGAGCAGCTTGCGCGCTTCGCGGCCATCGAAAGTGTTGCCCTCCGAGTCTCGGCCATACGCGAAACACTTCCGCGTGACAAACAAATCGCCAAGCTCGCGGCTGTCTTCCCACTGACTGTCCAGCACCATGAAGTTCACATTCGTGCCGTAGTTGCCGGCCGCGTTTGAGAACAACCTCACTGCGGCTTCGTCGAAGTGACAACCGGTCTCGCGAATCTGCTCTTCGACGTTTCGCTTGATGAAATTCATATCGGAAGGCTCATCAAGCGCCGCGACCTTGCGCACCGCCTTGTCGAGCAGGCTCATCGTCGCGCCAAACAGATCGCGAAAGATTCCGGAGACGGTCATCACAACGTCGATGCGAGGCCGGCCCAGTTCCTCGAGTGGAATCACCTCGATATCAGTCGCGCGATTCATCGCGTCGCGTCGAGGCTTCACTCCAAGCAGCCACAGCACCTGTGCGACTGCCGAGCCCTCTGTCTTGATGTTATCGATTCCCCACAACACCATCGCGATAGTTTCCGGATATCGACCCGTCTCCGACAAGTCGCGATTGAGCAGCGCTTGGGTAATCGGCTCGGCGCGCTGAACGGCAGTCGCCGAAGGCACCGAATAAGGATTGACCGCGTGAGTGTTGCGGCCGGTCGGCAGAATATTTGGGTTCTGTACGATGTCCGCGCCCGGCCCCGGCTGAACGTATTCGCCTCGAAGCGCGCTCATCAGCCCGTCGAGTTCGTTGTTGGTTTGGAGCTGCTCGCGAATGCGGCCAAGGAGCGCGAAAACATTTCGCGACTGCTCCTTCGCGACCGATGCCTGCTCGAATAACAGCTCGATCGCGGCTTCACGTCCGGCTTCGATTGAGTCACAAACAAACCGCGCGATTGCGTATTGCACTAACGCCTCGACGTGCTCACGCTGACGCAATCGCTCTTCGGAATGGCTGCTTTCATTCAGCAATGCTGGATACGGCGGGAGGCCAAGTCCCTCCGCGACGAGATCCGGCAGCGAGCGAATTCCGAGTTCGGGTCGATCGAACGAGGCGACCATCCTCAACAGATCGGCAGTCTCACTTTGAGTGGATGCGCGTCCGAACACGTGCAACCCGGTGGGTATCAAGCGCTGCTCGATCTCGAGAACTCTCTCGTAGAGTTCAAGCACTCGCCGATCACGCTCCAAATTATCTAGGACCTCGCTCATAGTCGATACGTACTCTCGCTCCTCGCTGCTTTCGAGATAACTTCGCAAACACCTCCCACTTCTGATCGCGGCAACAGATAGTAGCGAGCACCGAGCATGGCGGACAATGCTTGTCCCTCGCCGCTCCTTACAAATCTTGATTTGGTATCAATCACGACCGACGCGATCCCTTCCGCCTTAAGCGAACGACCGAGATGCTCAAGCTCATCCGTGAGCGTCCGCGATCCGCTCAAGGTCACGTTCGCTCTTCCGTCAGTGAACAACACCAGCATCGCTCGGGGCATTCCCTGGATTCGCGCGAGCCGCGCTAGCTCGATTGCCTTGATCACACCCGCGGAGATCGGAGTTCCTCCGCCTGCCGGCAACGCATCCACAAGTCTCTTCGCCAACTCGACGCTTCGTGTTGGCGCGAGTAACACCTCTGAACTCGCGCCGCGAAAGCTTATCAATGCAACCTTGTCGCGATGAAGATAAGCTTGCTGCAACAGTCGCGTGAGTGCGCCTTTCGCCTGCGCTAATCGATTGATCGCCATGCTCCCGCTTGCGTCAACGGCGAAGATGAACAACACGCCCGCGCGGTGCTTGAATTCCTTGAATCGCAGATCGCCCGGCTCGATCATTACGCCAGCTCGTCCGGGCACTCGCGCTCGGCGCTTCAGTTGAAACGGAGCGGCTGCTCGAAGCGTCGCGTCGATCGCAACTCGAAAGTTGGCCGCGCGGTGATCCGTGCTGCGAACGTAGCGCCCGCGAGCCGACTTCGCCGCCTTCAATCGCTTGCCTCTGCCCGAGCTGCGAGTGACGTGCGCCTTCTCCGTCAACGTGTCCTGCGATACGGTTTGGTCAATCGGCGGGATAATCAAATCTTCGATTACCGAGGGCACTAAGTCCGGCTCGACATCATCAACGTCTCGATCGTTGTGCCGTTGTTGTACATCGGGCTGTTTCGAATTCCCTGCCTCCTCTGGCATCGTTGTCGCTCGTGGTATGAGCACGAGTTGAATCGCGGCAGCGATGTCCTCATCGGCAACCGCTTTGCGATCGCCCAACGCGGCGTTCGCGCGTGCGGCCTTCAGTGCAAACACGTCAGCGCGATTCCCTTCCACCCCCAGCTTCATGGCTATCAACGCGATCTGCCGCCGCTGGGCTTTCGAGACGCTGACCCGCGGCAACAGATCTCGCGCGTGATCAATTGCGCTTTCGATTTCGGCTGTTTCGATCGCGAAGTCATCGGTGAAACCGCGAGCGTCGTGATCGAATCTAAATGCGCGGGCGATGATCTCGGCTTTCTCATCAGCGGAGTACTCACTGGACCACTCCACAATCAACGCGACCGAGTCGCGCAACATTGGGCTTACTTCCCCTTCAACCGGATTGTATGTTCCTATGAATTTGAAATCGGTCCGCTGAACCGCGCTCAACCCTTCACGTTCTATACGCACCTCGCGAGAACTGAGCGTGTGGGCAACGTGAGTGGCCGCAATCCCATCGAGCAGATTGATGTTGTCCGCGAAAAGTACTCCGCCGTCGGCACGAGCGAGAAGCCCAATCGCGAGTTCGCGCTGTCCGCTCGTCAAAGTCTTCTCGAGATCAAGCCCGCCGAGCAGACGATCTTCGGTAACGCTTATCGGGAGTTCGACCAACGTCGAATCAGTTTTCCCGAGACGATTCACGTCGAGCGATGCGAAGCCTCGCGCCAGCGTGCTCGAAGCCGATCCGCTCGCGCCTGCGATCAACACGCCTCTTAAGTCCGGCTCGACCGCAAGCAGCATCAACGCGCGCTTCGCCATTTCGTTTCCAACGATCGCCCCGAAAGGGTAAACAACGCGAAGCGGCGATGGCGATATTGATTCGCGAGATTTCTCTCGTCGATCTATTCGGCGTTGTCTTCGCGTTTGCGGCATTAATCGTTTCGGGAGTGCGGTCACTTGATAGCGGCGAGACGCGTTTTGGTTTGTGATTGAGTAAACTGTTGGCTGATCGCCTGCTCGATGCGTGCGCCGCTTTCGACGGTTTCGAACGGGTCTCTTCGCAAACGATGACGCAGCGACATCACCGCTACTCTCTCAACATCAACGGCGTTGGCTCGCGTTCGTCCTTCGAATGCGGCGAGCGCCCGGGCTGCTCGAGCAATCGTCAGCTCTCCGCGATGGCCATCCACTTTCAACGAGACACACAACTCGGCGATCGACATGAGCAGCCGGCGATCGACCTCAATGCGTGCAAGAAGTTTCTTAGCTCGCGTGATTTGTTTACGAAGTTTATCCTCGGCGGCTGCGAACTCGGCTTCAAACGTGGCGGGATCATCATCGAATCGCTCGCGTCTTTCGACTATTTCAACTCGCTGATCCAGGTCGGTAATCGTTGTTATCTGCGTGTACAGTCCGAAGCGATCCAGAAGCTGCGGCCTCAACTCGCCCTCCTCAGGATTGCCCGAACCCACGAGCACGAATCGCGCGGGATGACTGATCGAAATTCCCTCGCGCTCAACGATATTCCGGCCCGAGGCGGCCGCGTCCAACAAAACATCCACAAGATGATCGTCCAACAGATTGACTTCATCGATGTAAAGAAAGCCGCGATTCGCCCGCGCCAGCAAACCGGGCTCGAATGCTTTCACGCCTTCCACAAGCGCGCGCTCGATGTCGAGCGTGCCGCACACTCGATCCTCGGTCGCACCCAATGGAAGATCAACTACCGGCACTGCGCCTCGCTCGATCGCAAAGCGCTCGCCGCGTGACAACTTCGCGGCGCAATCCTGACACAGCTCGTTCGGCTTATCGGGATCGCAGCCGAATACACAGCCTCTAACCTTCTTGATCGACGGCAACAAGCCGGCGAGCGCTCGAACGGCGGTCGATTTGCCGGTGCCGCGATGCCCCATGATGATCACACCGCCGATGTTCGGGTCGATGACGGAGAGCATTAAGGCGAGTTTCATCTCATCCTGCCCGACTATTCCGGTGAACGGATATGCGATGCGAGCGCGCGAAGTTGTTTTCTGATTCGATTTTTCGGGCATGGTTGGAGTGCTGGATCGAACCTCAATATAGAGGCGCGATTTCGAATCAGTCAACCGAGGGATTATCTGCAGAATCAGTCCGGAGGTGAGTTGAGGGCGGCCGCGAAGGCCGCCCTCGAAGGAAGTTACTACTTGCTCTTTGTATCCGATTTCGCGAACGGACAGGCGCCGGTCATCGTGGCGCAGGAATGACCAGCCGCCGCCAGGTCCTGGGTGTCGCCCGTTTGATGATCCTTGATTTGATACCGCAGGAAATCATGAATCCCCGCGAGCGCTTCGGCATTCGCGGTCGTTATGCGGACTCGCCCGCCGTGCTCGATGGGTTCGAATTTGTAGCTGATCTCGGACTTCAATCGAGTCATCGCGGGAACGCCGGGCGGGACTTCACCGTGAGTGAACATCGGCGTGCTGAAGTCCCCCTCTTTGAACATCTTTGCGATGTGCGACAAGTGCATCTTGATCTGCTCGAGGCTCGCAGAGTCGCTGGCTTCATTGGCGGTCACTTCGATCGCGCCCCCGTCATCGGCGAGCCGGAAGTGATGCGTAGTCTTTTCGTGACTGAAACCCATCGCCTTATCGCCTCGTTTGTTCACATCATCCAGCCGCTGCTGATCGTGTTGATGGGTCTGATGTTGATGTGATGCGTCCTGCGGCCGCGCAAACATTACCAACGGCAGCGCAAGCAACAGTAATATTCCTAACCAGTTTTTTGATTTCACCATTGAGACTCCTCGCTTTCCTTATTTCGCTTTATGCTGATTCGTTTGAGAGAAGTTCGTCTCCGCGTCTGAGGGGCACTCTCAGCCAGCGCTTCCAGAAGACCGGCGCGGCGGGAAGGCGAACTCTTCTTGAGCAACGCATCCCAATCACGCAGGAGTCTTTGAAGCTCATCGCGAAGCGCGTTCAATTCATCGAGCTGACTTTCAACCTCAGCGAGTTTCGTACCGGCCAACGCCCGGACCTCGTGGCACGGCGCGCCGCCCCGGTCGCGCACGCTGAGGATTCGAGAAAGCTCGTCGAGAGTGAAGCCAATCGCAACGGCTCGCTGCACCAGGCGCACCCGGTCGAGCGCGCTTGCCGGATATTCGCGATAACCATTCGCCGAACGCCGCGGCCGCGCGAGCAAACCCTTGCGCTCGTAATGCCGCAAAGTATCGGTGCTCACGCCGGCCAGCCGCGCCAGCTCGCTCGATCTCAAGTACTCCGGTGTGGATGTTTCTTCTCTCATCGATTCACGCGAGATCGATTATAGACGGTGGAACTTGTTCCAGGGTCAAGCACTTTTTTTCGTCATTCTGATCTCACGGTAACGCCGTGATAACCCGATGAGCCGCTGGGCGCCGGCGTTGCGAATTGCGAAGTCTGTATCTGACCGCGGCCGTCCGTTGCCCTGACCAACACGCGATGCTTGCCCGGTTGCGCGGGAGTCCATCGCGTGTGCCACAACACCCAAGAAATCTGCGACAGCGGCGGTTTGATTTCAGCAAGCTCCCAGTTCGCGCCGCCGTTGGTGGATACTTCGACCTTGCTTATTTCTCGATCGCCGGCGAATGCCATACCGGCGATGGTTGCTTCGCCTCGCACAGTGCGGACGGGAGCATCGATGCGCGACATCGTCTTGTATTCCGCGCGATCATCCCAACCGCGGCGTTGCCAGTATCCTTTGAAGTCGAAGTCAATCGCCTCGATGCGAGTTATCCACTTAACGTTCTTCATTCCGTAAATGCCGGGCACCAGCAGCCGCACCGGAAAACCGTGCTCAGGCGTAAGCGGCTCGCCGTTCATCTCGTACACCAACAGAGTGCCATCGGCAGTCGCGCGATCAATCGGAATCGAATCCGTGTAGTCATCGCTCGCACGCAGAAAGATGTCGACGACTCCTGGCTTCAACACCGCTTGATTCAAGACATCTTTTAGCCGCACGCCTCGCCAGAGGGCTGTGCCGATCAGGTCGCCGCCCACTTCGTTACTTATGCAGGCCAGCGTCGCATATTGCTCGACGAATGGAAGCGCCTTCATGTCTTCGTAGGAAAAAGAAACCGGCTTTTCTACAAGACCCGTGATGTCGAGCTTCCACCTTCGAGAATCGACTTGCGGATCAAACGCGTTCTTCGACACCTGATAGAAATCTTTGTTCGGCGTGACCTCGAGAGCCAGGTTTTCGATTTCAGGGAAAACACCACTGCCGCGTTTGACGCGTCCCGAACCAGATCCGAGCCACGATCCGAGAAGCGATTTGCCGATATCGTAGATGCCAATCGCAAGGACCGAATATCCGACTGCTCTGACAACCCGCCGCCGGCTGATGATTTTGTTTTGTATATCGAGTGCCGCTTCGCGTTCGACGTAACGCTTAATCGCGATACTGAGGGCAATTCCGTAGACCAGATGCGTGACAAGCAAAGCCGAACTCGTGATCAGCCACCCTTGACGCAGATGATTCCCGAATATTCCCGCTCCCACAAGCGGCAAGACAACCGCGCCGGTAAAAGCCCAAACACACATCGCGAATCCCAACCGTGCGATGCGACGCGCGGCACGCGAACCACTCGCAGGCCAGTAACGCTGATACGCGATTGCGGCGCCCATCAACGCGATCAGGTAGATCGCCGTGCATCCGAGAAACGCCAGGTGCTTGGCAAAAGGCCCAAGCATTCCAACGGCGATCTCGACCATCCAGATGGGCGCGACTGCAAATATGAATTGCGCGAGCAGTTCGGGCACCAGCGGCGCGTCGAACAGGAATCGGCCGGCAAAACTCGCCGCGACCGCCGACACCGAAGCAAGCAATGAGACTTGAAACCTCAACTCGCCTTCAGTCGGCAAGCCGGGTTTTAGCTTGTTCAGATCGAGCCTCAGCAGTTCCATCTTCGGTCGATTATAGCCGTCATATACTAAATCGCCGAACGTGCGGCGGATATTCCAGGCGCGGCTTGTTTGCCGAGCGAAGGTTGAAAATAGTAATCTCTGTTTAATCAATCGACAGAGAACGCACGATGGCAGAAGCCGAAGAGGCATTGATTTCAAAACTCGCCAAAGAACCACGCCGGGAACCGAAAACCCGCGAGCCTCGGCGTCTGACTGAGATAATCACGGCTCAGGTGGAGGCCCTGCGCGTTTATCATCGAGCCGTGCTCGATAGCGATGACATCGAAGCCGTTCACAAGATGCGCGTGACCACTCGGCGGCTCCAGGCCTCGCTCGATTTGCTTGAAAGCCAGCTCAATGTTCGCGGGCTCAAGACTCGCCTTAGAACCTGGCGCCGCGCGCTGTCTCGTGTTCGGAACTACGATGTATTCCTGGAGCTGATCGCGAAGGAGGAACCGGCTCGCGGACGGGCGCGCAAGGAACAGCTTCAGTTGATAAAGGGGATTTTGCAGGAGCGGCGCGCACGCCGAGCCACAAAGGTTCGGCGATTTCTCGAAGGCGCGGACATCGACAAGATAGCAATCAAGCTCGGCTTGCTCGTGCCTGCGCTAACGGAACAAACCGCCGCCGCCACACTGGATGAATCATCACCCACCGAGCGACCGATCGCTCGATATGAAACGGGCTCGATGAATATCGATGAACGCGTTGTTGCGGCTTATGCAGCGGAGCGGTTGGAGCAGCGGCTAATGGAATTTCAAGCGCTGGTCGCGCAGTCGCATCCTACTAACGACCCGGCGGAGCTTCACCAGCTTCGGATAGCGGCCAAACGAGTTCGATATCTGCTGGAAAATATTTCGCAGATGGGTTTCGGTGATGCCTCAAAGTCGTTGTTGTGGCTCCGCACCCTTCAGGATCGGATAGGCGACTGGCACGATCTGGAGGCGCTCGAGGAAGAAATAATCACGATCACATCGACGCGTGAGTTCACCAAACAGCATCTGATAGAAAGTAGCCGAATGCTGCAAGCGGCGGCGCACCTGCAGAAGAAAAAGACCGCGCTTGTAAAGCGTTTGTTCCCCGTGCGAATGCCTCAACACATTGCCCTGACATCTCGCAGGCTCGCGCGTGCGTTGCGCCGGCCAGCCGTTTCAAAAATCTAACTCAACCTCAAAGCCTTGGCCAAACGAAGGCGCGAGTAGGAACCCGCGCCTTTCTCCAATTGCCGTGGCAACGCGCGCTACTTGTCCTGTACGACAGTGACATACGCTTGATAAATCCAAACGCCGCCGATTTGCACTCGCCTCGACGCCTACGGAATATTCGCCTGCGCGGCACATTTTTGGATCGCGCCCTTCTGTTGATTGCTGATTAATCCCGTCGCTTTCAAGTCGTTGGTCAGATGGGCAACACAACTGACGAAGGCGCTGTGATTGCTCGCGCTTGCCGCGCATTGAGCGATCTTGTCGGCGATGGTGCAGCCGCCCGCCAACACCGTGTTCGGAACACCCGAATCGCATCCGGCAATCACGACCGTCGCGGTCACAATCGAATCCGGACAAGCATCGTCGCCGTCCAGAACTCCGTCACCGTCGCGGTCTCTGCACTTGCCGGCAATGCCCGCCGCAAAGATCGACTGCACTTCAGAAGCGCTAAGGGCGCGATTGAAGAGTTCAACCTCGTCAATCTGTCCTTTGAAGTACCGGGTGCCAATGCAGAACGGGCAGGTTGTTCTTCCGTCTTCCGAGCCGATCGCAAGGAAGCTGTTGGCAAGCATCGGCAGAATGTTCCCCGAATTGAATCTGGGATTTCCCCAGGCCGTGCCATCGACGTACAGTTGCAGTTTCGTTCCGTCATAAGTGCCCGCGATGTGATGCCACTCACCCGGAGTCACTACGGCGCCGCCGCCGTTCGCATCCGAAGTGTGCACGAACGAACTGCCGGTGTTGACGAAGAAATTGACGCCGACAATCGGATCTCCGCCGCCCGAGATTTCAATCGAATAGAAGTCCGTCGTGACCAGACCCTGACAACAGTTGTTCATCGGATTGTCGGCATCGGCGCGCATCCAGAAATCGAGCGTCACCTGACTGGTCATATCCAGATTCGCGGCCTTGGGAACCTTGACGAAATCATCGATGCCGTCAAACTTGAATGCCTGACTGACGACTCCCGCCGCGAACATCGCGCCGTTCGTCAACTGTCCGGGGTTGCCGTTCTTGATGTCGGTTGCATTCCCGTCGCCGGGCCACCAACTGACAAGATTCGCGGGCGGCGCCACGCATCCTCCCATCGGCACGAATGTGAAGTCGTCGTAGGCAACATCGTCGCCATCGTTTGCGCCTTCTTCGATGCGGATCTTCGCGATTGGCCGGTCGGCGGATACCATGCCGATGAACCCTCGAAACGAAGAAAAGTTTGGGGGCAACGCTTCCTGCCGGATCACCGCACCGTTCGAATCCAGGAACTCGACGAACTCTCCGGGGTTCTGCGATCCGTTATCGACAAGAGTGAGGCCGGCGGCGATCACCGGCGGGTTGAATGTAACAACTAGATCGTCGTTCGTGTCCGAACCACCCTCAAAAGGAAAATTGCTCACTGAGAGCGAATTGCTGTCGTTCCAAAAGAGGCCGCCAGGCGCTATGAACAACGGATCTCCGTTTGGATTTGAAAACGTGATGCCCTGTCCAGCATAGAAGCCACCGTTGAACTGAGAGCGTCCAACCGTGCTGTTATTGACCGGGCTCGCGTCAATGTCGTCGAAGTTGATCACGACCGCCGTCCCAAGTCCCGTGATCGCGGTTTGAAAAGCGCTCGGGTCTGTGAAAACCATCGCCGCCGCCACGGATATCAGAGCGCCACCCGCGGATGCGATGAGGACGATCGTCAGCAAAACCAGTCTGAGCCGATGCGTGATCGAGTTCGATAGTACTTTGTCGTTTTTCATCGGAGCATTCCTTTCCTGTCACGCTTTGGTGATGACAACACTTCGGCGGCGAATCTCACGGCCGCTGTGTCGAGAGTTACTTCCGGGCCGAAGCTCGTTTTACCGAGGCTGGAAAATCTCAAACGAGCGATTGGCATCCATCGTCCCGAATGCGCTTGTGATATTCGTCGGACCCATCATTCCCGTAACACCGCCTTCGGCGTGCGGCCCGTTCTGATGGAACGTATCTCGAAAAGCGACGCCGGGATTTCCTACTGTTCTACCGTTGAAAACAGAAGTGTCCACGAGATTGCCGATCGTATCGGCGCTCCAATCAAGATCGATTCCATAATTCACCAGGGGTCCGGCTTCAGCGTTATTGAACGCGTTGCCGCTCGTGTTTAAGACCGTGCTCAACGAAGCCGAAGTCAGCCCGGGAGCAAGAATGAAATTCGCGCTCGGAATCGGGCCGGCCAGCCGATGTATTGTGCGGTTCTGGAAAACGTTGGGTACTTCGAAGGCGTTGATCACCAGCGTGGTGTTCCCCGAAGACACATCGCGAAAGACGTTGAGTTGGACTCGGGGATATATCGTGCCGTTGATGTCGACGTTGAACATGACGGCGAATGCAGATTCGCCTTTGCCTCGAAAAACATCGGGAGCATCCGCGCTTGAAGATTTCAGTATTGAACCGGCAGCGAGGAACCCACACGTCAACGCTACAATCAACAGTCGATTTCGGGAGCGGGCGCTTGCGTTCTTTTTCATTTCACACTCCTTTCTTCAGGGCGATTCGAAACATCCGCGAAACTACAATGAGTGCTAAGCAAACCACGATTCCCCACGAGATCTGCGCCCACGTTGATAGTCACCCAGGTCTAAGAGCCTAAGGTTCTTCACTGCTTAGACTTCTCGGGACTAAGTTTTTTTGATCACTTTCGATCTCCGGTGATCAAGAACGGACTCGAGATATCAACAACCTTTTAGATTCGCTGAGGCAGACGCAGCTCTACCTGTGCCTGAGTTCTTGTTAATGACAAACGTGGAAAGCACGTTTAAGTGACGGAGAGTGCACTCGACTGAAGAGTTGATGCGTATTTAGCGATGTACGGTAAATGGTTGAATAGAATCACCGAACTTATGCGAGCGATCCTCGTTCTAATAACTTGGGATGGCTTCAAAGGTTCGATAACAACGGAATCATACTATGAAGTTTCTTGAAAGCGTCGCGCTTGCTCTGAGCGCAATTCTCGCTCATAAGCTGCGTTCGTTTCTTACGCTGCTCGGGATCATCTTCGGGGTCGCGACGGTCATCGTCGTCGTCTCGCTGATCGAGGGCTTCAACAAGTATTTCAACGACAAGATCGCCGATCTCGGATCCAATGCATTTGTCGTGAATAAGATGGGCATCGTCACCAGCCTGCAGGAGTGGATCGAGCGCAGCAAGAAAAACAAGGACATCAAACTCGACGACCTGCGCGCGATCAAGGAGCATCCGACCTACATTCGAGACGCCGCCGCGATGATGCGCCGCCGAGGCAACATCAAGCGCGATACGCAGCTTCTCCAGGATGTCGAGATCATGGGTGTTTCGGCGAACATGGTCGATATCGATTCAGTTAAAGTCGATCAGGGCCGCTACATCATGCCTTCCGAAGAGGAACACGCGCGTGAGAGTTGCTTCATCGGTTATGAGCTGGTCAAGCAACTCTTTCCTACCGTCGATCCAATCGACAAGGAAATCAAGATCGACGGCCGTCCTTTTCGTATCGTCGGCGTCGCGCAGGAGATGGGCACCGTGTTCGGCAACCCGCGCGACAATTTCATCATAATGCCGATCTCGACGTTTCAGAACATCTATGGTTCACGCGGTTCAATCGCGATAAGAGTCGCTGCGATCGGCCCCGAATCAATCGAGCGCGCGCAGGATGAGGTTCGAGTCGTTCTTCGCTCGCGGCGGCATTTGAATTACAACGACCCGGACAATTTCGGCATTGTCACTTCCGATGCGCTTAACAACTTGCGCGAGCAGATATTCGGGACGATCTCTATTGTCGCGGTTGGCGTGACTTCCATAGCGCTGGTCGTGGGCGGCATCGTGATTATGAACATCATGCTCGTATCGGTGACAGAGAGAACTCGCGAGATTGGAATAAGAAAATCGCTTGGCGCAAAACGAAAAGACATCGTGCGCCAGTTTCTGTCCGAATCAACAGTGCTCTCGTTGATTGGAGGCATGATCGGAGTCGCGATCGCATACGGGCTCGGCAAGCTGGTGACGGTCTTCTTCTCGCTTCCGACAGCGCTGCCGATCTTCTGGACGTTTATGGCGCTCACTGTTTCGGCGAGCATCGGGTTGTTCTTTGGAATTTATCCGGCTTGGAAGGCTGCCAAGCTCGATCCGATAGAAGCGCTGCGAGCGGATTGAAGAATTGCGGATTGCGAATTTCGGATTGCGGATTCACTGAGTTGATATGAGCAGACAAGACACAAGTGAAAGCTTCAGAATGGCGTTTGCCACGTTGCACGCACATAAGTTTCGTTCGTTTCTGACTGTGCTCGGCGTAGTCATCGGCACCGTCACGGTGATGGTCATCGCGTCATTCATCTCGGGACTCGATCAGAAATTCAAGAACGACATCGAGTCGTTCGGCACCAACACAGTTTTCATTTACAAATTCGATCCCGGCATTCACACCGGCAGATTGACTCCCGAAGAACGAATGCGTAAGCCGATCAGCTACGAAGACGCGGTCGCGATCAGGGAGCAATGCCCCTCGGTGAAATACGTGGCTCCGTTTCTCGGGCCCGACGACGTTATCAAGGTTCGTTACCAGGAGCAGGAGCTGTACGTCACTCAAGTGCAGGGCACCACAACCGACTACGAGCGAATGTCGTCGGTGCACATCGCGGAAGGACGCTACTTCACCGAATCTGAAAATCAGCATCGCGCGGACGTGTGCGTGATTGGCGCCGACATCGCGGATAAGTTCTTCCCGCACCTTCAGGCACTGGACAAACAGATACTCGTCAACGACAAGCCCCTCACGGTGATCGGCGTCGTTCAAAAGCAGGACAACTTTTTCGTGGGTGAAAACGACGGCGGCAATCAGAATCGCGCCGTGTACATGCCTTACGAGACGATGAAGAAGATGTACCCGGCCGAGAAAGATCACTTCGTGATGGCGCAAGCCCAGGAAGGCAAGCTCGCTCAGGCCGAAGACGAGATACGCTCACTGCTCCGCCGGCGTCGCGGCGTCGCCTTCGACGCGAAGGACAACTTTGGGCTCTCGACTCCAGACGCGATCACCGAGCAGTTTCACCAGATCACCGGCGGCATCGCAATCCTGATGTTTGCGATTTCAAGCGTAGGGCTGCTGATCGGCGGCATCGGCGTGATGAACATCATGCTGGTGTCGGTGACCGAGCGAACAAAAGAGATCGGCGTCAGAAAAGCGATCGGCGCGCGTCGCCGGGACATCATGCGTCAATTCCTGATCGAGGCGATGTCGCTGACGGGTTCGGGTGGTCTGCTTGGAGTAGGGATCGGCTGGGGTTTGAGCTTGCTGGTGAATCTAATTCTTCCAGTTAACGTTCCGACTTGGGCGCCGATTTTGGGGATCACGGTTTCGTGCGGTATTGGATTGATCTTTGGAATGTGGCCTGCGATGAAGGCCGCACGATTGGACCCAATTGACGCGCTCAGGTACGAGTAACAGACAGACTTCCATTCGCAACGCGATTCCACGCTGCCGACGACTGGATTATCTCTACCGACTATTCGAATTATCCATGTCGGAGACGATCAACCACCGCCCGTCACTCCCCTGTCGCAACGTGAGCGTGAACTTGCCAATGTCGGGTTCACCCTTTTCTCGCGCGTAACCTCCGATGATGTATCCGACTTTGCCCTCAGTAGCAAAGGCAATCGCTCGCAACGAAAGCGGCCCTCCCGAGCGCGCGTAGTGACGCTCAATCTCAGCGCGGCCTCTGATCGGCGGAAACCCACCAGGCAACACGAATCCATCTTCGGCGAACAGACTGGCAAGCGCGGCAGCATTCCGGCTGCGCCATGCGGCTTCGTAGTCCGTCAACACTCGCGCAAGGGCGGCTGGCATCTGCACGGTTGGTTGTGGTGGTGGAGCGTCCGCGGCTTGCTGTCCGCCCGCTAGACCCGCAATCATCAGAAGAACGTTTATTACAGTCGCGGTCACCGGCATATTCCCTCCTGGTCTAAGGTCGATTCTTCACAAAACTGGCATTCGATCTTCGTTGAACATGAAACCATAGGTTAGCACGCCCGCATTTGCCCCAGTCTGCTTGCGAACGCAACAGGCGAACTATAGAATGCCACCATTCCGATTCGGCTCGATATCAGAATCAGTAAACCGTCAGGCGTGATGCAAAATCCGCCACGAATATAGGAGACTTCCACATGTCAATGAACCTTCGGCTCTTCGGTCGCGCATCTTCCGCGACTGCGCTTCTCATCACGATCTCACTCGTCACCGCGTTGACGCTTGCGCAGCCGGCGTATGCGGCGAAGACCACAGCGGCCGAAGCTCGCGCCGAGAAGATCGCGCGCTCAGTAACGATCTATCGCGACAGCTACGGCGTACCGCATATCTACGGACCGACCGACGCGAGTTGTGTGTTCGGGTACATCTACGCGCAAGCCGAAGACAATTTCTGGCAAATCGAAGACAGCTACATTCGCGCGCTTGGCCGCGCGTCTGAGGTATACGGCGACAGGACGCTCGCCGATGACATGTTGAATCGCGCGCTCGAGATTCCTCGACTGGCAAAAGCCGAATACGATCGAACGACCGGGCGCGCTCGCGAGTTGAGCAATGCGCTGGCCGACGGGCTGAACTATTTCCTCGCGCACAATCCGCAGGTCAAGCCGCGGCTGATCACCCACTTCGAACCGTGGTACTCATTCGCGTTCAGCCGCTACACGATCTATCAACAATTCATCTACGGCAAGTCCGGGCTGAGAGTGGAAGAGATCAAGGGCGCCGTGCAGGCTCTCGACGCATCGGGCGCAGCCGCCGGATCGAGCACCGTGTCCCTCAACATTCCAATCAATGGTCTGGATGAGCCGCGGGAAGAGCCCATCGTTGGCTCGAATATGTGGACGGTCACTCCGTCGAAGAGCGCGAGCGGTCACGCGCTGTTGTTCATCAATCCGCATCAGCCGTTCTTTGGAGCGGGTCAGTGGTACGAGGGTCACGTGCACAGCAACGAGGGGTGGAACCTCAGCGGCGCATCGTTCTTTGGCTCGCCTTATCCGTCGATCGGGCACAACGAATACCTCGGCTGGAGCCATACCGTCAACGATCCGGACATCGTCGATGTATTCATCGAGAAGTTTGAGGATCCGAAGAGCCCGCTTGCGTATCGCTACGGCACAGGCACGCGCAACGCAACCGAGTGGACCGGGGGTATCTCGGTGAAAACAGCGAAGGGTGTCGAGCCGCGAAGCTTCAAGTTCCGCAAGACTCATCACGGACCGATCGTCGCCATTCGCGAAGGCAAGCCCCTTTCGATCAAGCTCGCTCAGCTCGAAGAAGGCGGTTGGATTGACGAGTGGTACGCGATGGGCAAAGCCAAAACGATCGCAGAGTTCAAAGCCGCGATGTCCAAGTGCGCAATTCCGATGTTCAACGCGATGGCTGCGGACCGGGACGGTAACATCTTCTACGTTTATAACGGCTCGGTCCCTCGCCGCCCGACGAAGTTCGATTGGTCCAACCCAGTTGACGGCTCGAACCCCGAGGCCGAGTGGCAGGGTTATCACAGCTTCAGCGAGCTGCCTCAGTTGATGAACCCGAAGACCGGGTTCATGCAGAACTGCAATCAGACTCCGTTCACGACAACGGCCGACGGAAATCCCGCCAAAGAGAGTTTCCCGAAATATATGACTCGCGAATCGGATAACGCGCGCGCGCGAATCTCGCGGCGGATTCTGTCGTCTCACGAAAAGTTTTCGTTTGATGACTGGACACGCGCGGGACTCGACACGACTGTGCTCGAATCAGAAACGCAGATACCGCAGCTTGCGGCGGACTGGGAGAAACTGAAGGTATCCGACGCTGGGCGCGCGGCAAAGCTCGCGGATGCAATCGCCTTGTTAAAGTCGTGGAACCACGTCAGCACGATCGACTCAAAAGCGATGACACTGTTCGCGCTGACGTATGAGCGGGCGACAAGGCTTCTGGCTCAGAAGGTGAAAGACGACTGGCTCAGGATTCGCGCGCTTGAAGAAGTGATGGCCGATTTGAATCGCGACTTCGGTACGTGGCAAGTAGCGTGGGGCGACATCAATCGGTTGCAGCGGATTCAATCGGGCGGCGAGCTTGAGACGTTCAGCGATGCGCGGCCGAGCTTGCCGATCGCGGGCGCACCGGGGCCCATTGGAATCGTGAACAACTTCTACACGCGGCCGGTTGCGGGCCAGAAGCGTCGTTACGGCGTGGCGGGAACATCATTCGTGAGCGTGGTGGAATTCGGCCCAAAGGTTCAGGCCCGGTCATTGTTAGTGTTTGGTCAGAGCGCCGACCCGAAATCGCCTTACAACTTCGATCAGGCTCAGCTTTATTCGAAGAGGGAGTTCAAGCCGGCGTGGTTTACTCTCGAGGAGATCAAGACGAATAGCAATCGGGTTTATCATCCGGGTGAGACCGAGGGCCGCAAAGCATCGTAAAGAGAGTTCGTAGACAATCTAAGTCCTCATTTGAGCCCGCCGCCACAATCGGTAGTGATGCCCGTTTATAGACTAGCGGTAGGCGGGTTCGTTCCATGCCATTTTTATTGTGACCTGTGCGCAGCGAGTTCGCCTCGAAGCTTGAGCCTCGATCATTGTCGGTGTCAGTCACGCGTGCGGACGCGAGCCCCATCCTTCAGCCTCAGTTGCATTCGGCGCACACTCAACTAGAGCGAGCGGGATTGACCTTGACAAGCCGCGACGAGCTTTGACAAGATCGGGCCATGCGTAGTTGATAATACAGTTTGATCGTTATCCTCGATTGATTTTGTAGCGCCAAGCATCATACGCGGTGCGGGCCCAGTGACCTGCTCATAAACGAGTCTCTTGTTTGCAATTGGGGGATTCGTGCCCATAGCAAAAACAACTCAGATCCGAGCTGGTGGAGCACATTACCATGAACACAACGAACATGAACGATCTGCATGACGCCCTCAATGTCTTGTATGAAATGGATGGACTAAGGAATAGAGCCAAAGAACTCCGCGAACAGGGGCGTTTGGCACTTAAAGGAATACAAACAATAAGTTCAAAAGGGGAAATTGTCTGGAATGTCGGAGACAACAATAAGGAACAGGATTTCTACAAGACGTGGATAGCGAGCGGCGATAAGATTGAAACCGCCATACTAGTCAAAATACAAAACCACATGGACCTTAGTGAAAACGACATCGAAAATGACTCGGCCGAGGCGTCGCCAGGTCTTATCCAAGAGTTAACAAACATTGAGATCGAGTCGCTCTTCCCCAATCCTCGCAGCGAAGCAGGCCAAGAGACAGTTCCTGTTCTTGTTGCGGCTCGCACGATGCAGGCCTTGATCAGGAGGGCAAAGTACGTCTTTTCCTCTACAGCTATGGTTTGCTATTACCGTGTTGTGCGTGAACTCTACGTCGCGGATGGTCCTGACTGGACGATTGGCGCAGCGAGGGCTGGGATCGGAGGAGGTACATCTGCTTTTGTGACGGGTGAATGTATTCGAGCAATCCTTGCCTTCGAGGGAGCAATAAGACGGACGATTGATTTCTTTAAGAACACCAAGAAATTGATAGAAAAACACGCGTTCTTAAGTGCAATGCTGGAGCCCCTTGATGACCCGGGAAACACAGGTCACCCATTAAGCAAGTGGTCGGACAAAGCTATTCAGAGAATGTGGCTCGATTGGTACATCTCAACGAATCGACGGCGCGGAGAAATAGCGCTCTATCACGACGAAAATTCACGAGAGAATAAGCTTTTGCCGCCGCAACTTGAAAAAGTAAATATGGAAACAGTTGGTGAATACATTCAAGGTCTTTCTCATTGCTTGATGGAGGCAACAAAGGCAGCAAGAGATAGTATGCAGGCGGCGTGGTCCAAAATAGATGATTACAGGGAGAAGGAAAAGCACTGTGCTGAAATTTCAAAAGAGGTCGATCGCAGATATCTACACACCGAAAGTGCTCATGGTGTAGCACTGAGAGTCGTTGTGCGGGGAGTCGAAGAAGCAGAAAGGGCCATCGCGACCTTCTTTAAGAGTGAAAATGGTGAAGCAGTTGAGACCACAGAGGTACTGACCAAGTTTATTGATCAGTTTGAAACGATCTCCCATCGTATCCACGAGTTGTTAGAGCCCGCGAAACACTATGTTAGGACTGTGGTCAATCGTGAACTGGCAAACGCAACGACGGGACGGTTCGATGCTGGAGAATTGGCGTTCGCGGCGGCTTCATTCGGAGCGACTACGAATTGGAAACTAAACGAGCGTTTAATGCGCGTTTGCGACTTGTTGAGCAAATCGCTTCCCGACAATGGGAGTTTACCAACCAGGCGACCCTTTCATTCAAATAAGGACGGATATCGTCTCTTGCCGATCGGATGTGAAATGACCCGCTGTTTTGCTCAGTTATTACAGAAAACGGATTATGAGTTCGAACCTGAGCTGGTTCGCAGAATGCTCAGCATTTTTAACGAGAAGACAATTAGTCTTTCCAACTCAACGGGAGATGAAAAAAGCAAGAAGCGGGTAGCCTGGAATTTCGAAGGCGCTCCAAGTCCTGGAAGACCCTGTGTATGGGTCACAGCAGTGACGGTAATGGCTCTTGACCGAATCGTTCGGATGCTCAATGAGCGCATTAACACAATAGTCCTGAAACACTTCGAAGTGATCAGTCCTGACAAGCCCCACACCAAACTCAGCCTTAATGACCTGTTATATCCGGACTATGGATTCAGCGAGTATTACCCGAATAAGAACCTCAAACACGAGCCTTCTATCGCAATACGCCTTGAACAGATGCGCGCACAAATAATGCGCGTGATATTGCCTGAAACGTTCAACGGTAAGAAGATGGAGAGGGTCTTCTCGGCAATTCTTTACGGTCCTCCGGGCACTGGGAAGACAACTTTCGTAGAATCCCTGGCATTTAGCAGCAACGCTCCATTGATCAGGTTGTCACCCAGCGACCTCTCCGTCCAGGGTCACGAGCTGATTGAAGGACGGGCACGGTCAGTCTTTGAAGCGTTATCGATGCTTACACAGGCCGTAATACTCCTTGACGAATTCGAACCGGTTTTACGAAATCGCAAATCGGATTCACTACCGGATGATCCGACCTTGAAGTTTCTTGTTACTGGAATGCTGCCAAAATTGGTTAAGCTACACGACGCAGCAAAAAACCAGTCGCTCGTTTATTGCCTCGCGACCAATCACCTGGAGGAGATTGATGGCGCCGCAAAACGTGTAGGCAGATTTGACATACACATACCTGTATATAATCCGGACCCACTTTCAAGAGCCGGCGCATTCCTGTACAGATTTCAAGAATACAATCACAAGCGTGACTCTCGAGAGGATGCCGCAAAGACTGATGATCTTCACTCAATCGAACAGAGAGTAACGAGACTCCTGAAAACGATCGCACGAACAGCAGATATGCCAGCGAGCGAGCTGGCCGGCGGTTATTTTAAGCTTAAGGAAAACTCACGTTCTTTTGATTACTATTTGGGAACTAACCTCGATGGCCCTTCTGCAGAGAGGCTCCCTAAATTGGAGGTCCCAAGGGAGGAGTTCAACCACTTGAGTGAAGAGGAACGAAAACAGCACGAGTGGATCTTCAATTGGGAGAAGAAGCTAAGGAAGACTCTTCGTCGAACAGTCGACGAGAGCGTATCAAAACCGATGGAACATTACTTGACTCCTGATATCGAGCCGGACCTCGCCTGACCGACATTTCCTGGTTGCCGCTTCGGTTGACGGCGCGACCGCCCAAAGGGAAGCGCCCGCCCGCATAAGGCAGTCGCGCACTCGAGATTCGAAAGCTAAGGGAGCACATCCCGCCGCCGCATCTCACTGCTCCAATGGCGACGCGCTCCAGACTATCCCTCCGCCGTGTAACCCAACACGATGTCAAACTTTGTGGCAAGCTCGCCAATCGGCGAACTCATCGGTGTGAAATCCACAATCAGAGCTTCGCGAAACTTGGCGGGAGTCGCTTTCAATACGAAGTCCACCGCATTCCCCGGGTGGCCTTTTATGTAGCACTGCGTCGTGAATTTATCGCGGCCTTTGACTTTGACCATGAAATGAATATGCGGCGCCTGACGGCCCGGATACACTATCGGCTTGATGGTGCGGAAACGGTATTCGCCGGTCGAGCTTGTTTCAAAACGCCCGAATCCCTGGAAGTTTCGATCGCGCTTGGCGTAGTTGTCGCTCTTGGTGTGAAGATACGAAGCGTTGTTGTCCACTTGCCATATCTCAACCGTCGCATTTCTGATCGGGTCACCACGCCTATCGAGGATTCGTCCGCTCAGGTGAGTGACCGTTCCGACCGCTGGTGTGATTGAGTCGTTGATGATCAACAGATCGTTGTCGGTGTCGAGCGGCATTTTGTCAGGATAAAACGGGCCTTCGGTTTGCGAAGGCGTCTGCGTAAGCCTTTCGGCAAATACGCCAGGAGCGAACAAAGCAGCGGTGCCGAGCGCTCCAACCGCGGCGCTGCCAATAAAGATTCGGCGTGACAGGTTCTTCTCATTCATGATTGAGGTCTCCTTCTTATCGAGTTCTTGTTCTTGCGCCTGCTGCGAGAGCAGCCAGAGCAGTTTAATATGATTGAGGTCTCCTTCTTATCGAGTTCTTGTTCTTGAGCTAATTCTGTTTCGAGCCGCGGGCCAGGTTATTTCACTTTCTGAAGCGTCATCTCGTGGAACTTCCGCCAGCTGGTTCCGTCCTGCGACATCTCGCCGATCTCGAACCATTCGCCCTTGTCATTGAGCTTGACGGTGTATCGCATGTGCAGCGCCGGGGCGGGTTGAAACCCCCATTGGAATCCGGCGTCCGTGAACTTCGCTTCGGCGTCCACGCTCTGCCCGTTCATCAGATATGACCGCATTCGATATAACTGAGCCTTCGCGTCATAAGAAAGAATCCCGACCGCGTGATGCACCACTACTTCTTCCTGCTGGCCGGGAATCCTGGTCTTGCCAATTCCTTCAACGGACAGAACGACTCCGCCGAGCTTGTAATGAACCATCTCAGTGATTGGCGACGTCCGGCGCTGCCCCGGGACAAACTCATTCCAACCTTCGCCCTTCCATTCGCCGGCCAGGAAGCTGAGCTTCTTCATTGCTTCGATGTGTGTCGAAGAAGGTTTCTGTTCCTGGGCGGTCAGCTCCGTCGCGCATGCGAGCGCAAAGGTCAACCCCATCAGGCAACTTGCCAGCATTTTGTGAAACATCACGCCTCCTTGTGAAAACCATCGCGTTCTCGGCCCGCGGACGCAGCGGGTCGCGTCAGTATATTCTCGTGCCTCAAGACTCGCAATCTCACCGCCAGTCACCTGAATGTCCGTATCGATGCATCCAGGTGCGGAGTCGCGTTAAAGGTGAACAATCGCAATTCTCCGTTGCGCGGTCTCATTATCGACACGCTGGTGTTGTAGACGACTCCAAGCAGGCTCAGCAACTTCTCATCTGTCAGCCCCAACGCAGCGCCTGCGGTGATCGCGATCGGTGTCGCCGATGTGAATATTGCAATCGCTTTTTCGTTGCCGTTTGAGCACAAGCTACCGGCGCACGTTTCAATCCGGGTTCGAAACGAAGCCCACGCTTCACCTTCATAATCGGGATAGCGATTGTTAATCCACGCTCGTATCACCGCCTGATCGCATCGGCCGACCGCGCCTCCGGTCGTGTGCGGATCGCGAGCAATCGCCTCCTGCATTTCCCGGATGTCGGCGGCAAAGCTTTCATCGTCCTTCATCATGCGTTTGGCGATCGCACGATAGACCGATATCAAACTGAACTCATTCCACCGTTCATCGGTGATCACGTCAGGAGCTTGCAACCCGGCTTTTGCTATCGCGCCGCAAGCGATCTCGGCTGTCTCACGTTGCCTGCGCATACCTCCCGCGTAGACCGCGCTAAACTCGATTCGCTGAGCGGCAAGGAACTCACCGAGCCTTAGCGATTGCTCCGTTCCAAGTTCAGACAGCACGTCGTAGTTATCGCGCGAACCAGCCTGGGCGTGACGAATGAAATAGATATCGGTCAATGCTTCCTCACTAACGGGTTAATCTCAATTTCAAATTTCAAATTTCAAATTTCAAATTTGAGATTTCAAATAATTTCAAATTTGAGATTTGAGATTTGAGATCATCAGATTCCGGATTTCTGCGCGAGATCCCACGCCGCTTGAGCCAGTCCACTCACTCGCCTATCGAAACTCTTGAATCGTTCGTCGTGCGTCTGTCCCTTCACGTAGCGATAGTAAATCTGCTGAAGCACCACCGCTGTTTTGAATAGCGCAAACACTTCATAGAACGCGATCCCTGACAGGTCGCGGCCGGTTTCCTGCGCATAGCGATCGATGACCTCACCGCGGCTGATCCAACCGGGCTCGGTCGTAACCGGACTTATGGATTCGCGGCGAGCTTCGGGATCGTCTTTCATCGCCCAGTAACAAAGAAAGATTCCAACGTCGATCAACGGATCGCCGACCGTACACATTTCCCAATCTAATACCGCCACGACGCGCGACGGATTGTGCGGATCAAGCATCACGTTGTCGAGCTTGAAGTCGTTGTGCACGAGCGTGGCGGGGCGTCCGGCTTCCGGATCAGGCTCAAGTGGAAGGCGCTTGGCGAGCCACTCAATCACACGATCAATTGCTTCAAGCTCGCTTGTCTTCGAGCGTTGCCACCGTTCGGTCCAGCCTCTCACCTGCCGCGTGACAAATCCCACGGGCTTGCCGATGTTCATCAAACCCGACGAATAAATATCGACCGAGTGAAGCTCAGCCAGCGTGTCGACCATTCCCTCGCCCACTCGCCGGCGGAGATCAAGATCATCGCCAATCTCTTGCGGGATATCGCGTCGAATGACCAAACCGCGCCTGCGCTCCATCAGATAAAACGGCACACCCAAGATCGACGTGTCTTCGCAGAGCAGGTATGGACGCGGCGCGCGCGCAAACAGCGGATGCACCGCCGCAAGCAAGCGGTACTCGCGCGGCATGTCGTGAGCAGTTGGCGCGACCGGGCCAAACGGCGGCCGCCGCAAAACGAATTCGTGACCACCAAGCCGAACCAGATAGGTCAGATTCGAATGCCCGCCGGGAAACTGTTCGATTTCAACCTTGGTCGCATTAAGCGGAGCCTCCGGAAGCAACTCGCGCAAGTGAGTCCGCAGGTAGCTCTCGATCGCATCGAGATTGAGTTCCTCGCCCGATCTGATTGGAGCGGTGTCGGTCGCTTCTGGGGTGATGTTCGCTTGCATTGGAATGTTCAGCGAATATTAATTTGCGCGCCGGTCGAATTCAAGTGGGTGGGTGATGATGTGTGGATGCTCTCTTGCCACAAAGGCTCTAAAACACGAAGCTGCACAATGGGGTGCACCCCATGAGTGAGACAACTAGTTAAGGCACACCAGCACCAGGTCGAAAAAAGTTATTGCCTTCGACTGATCGTTTCCTCAC
>Ga0070705_100000249_pt1 | contig 31965 bp, 29 predicted proteins | sample KBSK5253metaG_FD_65455 | JGI IMG/M metagenome (GOLD analysis project Ga0070705, IMG submission 65455) | Corn, switchgrass and miscanthus rhizosphere microbial communities from Kellogg Biological Station, Michigan, USA - KBS K5-25-3 metaG | ecosystem: Host-associated > Plants > Roots >... | reverse complement strand
TATCCATTCATGTCGGCCAAGGCGTGGCCTGCGGCATCGATGGTCGCCTCCGAGAGCTGAGAGACCTCCGATCCGGGATGATGCTCGATTAGCCACAGGATATGCCGGCGCCGGGCCACGATGGTTGCCTCGGGTCCATAGAGCCGGTCGGCACCCCGAAAATAGAAGCCGAGCAGCTTGGTCCGCGTTGCCAGATCGTCCGGGTTGCTGGCGAGCACTGCTTCGAGCGCCTCGGCCTCCACCTTGGTGAGGCGGTAGCCGTCCCGCGCGATGCTCGCATAGGTCGGGGGCCGACTTTGCTGAGCCTGGGCGGCCCATTGGACCGGCAGCGTGGCGAGCGCAATCGCAAGTAGGATGCATTGCGACAACTTCACGGTAGACCTCCCCGAGTCATAGAGCGCGTCGAATCTCTTCCAGTACCCGGCTACTGCTAGCCTAAGCGATCGAATACACCACCACTGGCTTGGTCGTAACACGGTGCGAAAAGGTTCAAAACCAACCAGGTGCAGCTAACAAGGCGGCGTCGTCTTGTCGGAGTTGTGATTGAGTGCCGCGGCACGTCAGGGTCATCATTCCCGGTCCGGCACCGGCCTCGGCGCGGGGAATGTTATACCGTTCTTTGACGTGCCCGGCTGCTACCCGGCACGGGGCAAAAGTGCCAGAAACAGAAAGTGTCAGACATGCTATATCATGCCGGCCCCTGATATGGGGCGAGCAGCGATCGGGGGAGAGGCGGATTGACAGAGGCCGACATTCAGCAGCTTAGCGACCGAGCTATAATCATGTCGGGCAGCAGCGTGGGACTGGCACTCATGCGGGCTGACGATGTGCCGATCATCGCGCGATGGAATCAGGACCTGGAGTTCACCGCACGGCTGGCCACTCCGGGCGAAGCGCATACTCTTGAGATGCGCCAGGAGGCGTACAACAAGAACTCGCGGATGAAACCCGACAGTGCCGAGTTCGCCGTGATCGAGCTCAGCACCGGCCGGCTGGTTGGCTTTGGTGGACTTTTCGACATTAGCCGTGCACTGGTTGCCACTATGTTCGTCGGCATTGGAGAGGCCTCTGTGCGACGAAGGGGCTACGGCACGGAAGCCAGTCGACTGATTTGCGAGTACGGCTTTTTCTTTCACAATCTTCACAGCATCAAGGTCGAGGTGCACGCCTATAACGATGCTGCGAGGCGCGTGTACGAGCGTCTCGGGTTCAAGCTCGTTGGACGGCTGCGGGGTGCCAACATGCTCAACAATCGCCGGTACGACGAAATCATCATGGATCTGCTGCGCAGCGAGCTTGAACTCAGACATGCAGCGCGCTTCCGGTGTCTTGAGAACGGCGGCTGACTGCGCCGCGATTCTCCGGTTAGGATGCCGGTGCAGTCGTCATGGTCGTATCCACCGATGGCGTGGTGGCATTGGGGGGCCTGAACACCTGACCCTCGAGCACGAACCGGCATGAGGCGACGAGGTCGCGGTTTCTACGGGCTCGACAGTCGACAATGGATTATCGACCGCACATCGTGGTGGTGGAGGACGAGGCGGCACAGCGCCAGCTTCTGCTCGACTATCTGGCCAAACAGAACTTCCGTGTCAGCGGGGTGGATGGGGGTGCGGCGCTGCGCCGCCTGGTGGAACGTGAGCTGCCGCAGCTCGTGCTTCTCGACATTGGTCTTCCCGGCGAGGACGGCTTCGCGCTGGCGCGCTGGCTGCGTGAAAAAAGTGGGCGCATCGGCATCATCATGGTGACGGTCGCATCCGATACCGTCGACCGCGTGGTCGGGTTGGAGACCGGCGCCGACGACTATATCCCCAAGCCCTTCGAGCCGCGCGAGCTGCTCGCACGCGTGAAAAGCGTGTTGCGCCGCGTCACGGGTACCGCACCAACGTCTGGACCCCGCGTCCGCATGGGCCGGTTCGTGCTGGACCTGGAAAAGCGGGTGCTTTGCGATGTCGACGGCAGCGAGGAGGCGCTGGCGGCGAGCGAATTCGACCTGCTCAAGGTGTTTGCCGAGAACCCCAACCGGCCCCTTAACAGGGACTGGCTGCTAGAAGTCACGTCCCACCGCGAGATGGATGCCTTCGACCGCTCCATTGATCTGCGCATCGCGCGTCTTCGCCGCAAGATCGAACCCGATCCAGCGCATCCGACCGCCATCCGCACCGTGCGCGGCGTGGGCTACATGTTCGTGCCGCCGAAGGACTGAAACCTACGACTCACCTGCATTTCAGTAAGTACACGCCGCAGCTCGCTGGCAAGTGGTCCCAGCGCGTCCCTGCAGGCTGTTCCGTCTCCGGCCTTGCCGGCGCGCTCGATGGCCGCAGAGGTCTCGGCGACACCAATGGCACCGACGGACCGCGCGGCGCCGTTGAGTTTGTGGGCCGTCGCCGCTGCCGCTGCCAGATTGCCCGAGCGAACTGCCGCGCCGATCTCACCCTCGGCCTCGCGCGCCGAGCGCGCGAACTTCCGCAAAAGCGACGTAACCGCGGCCGCATCATCGCCGAGCCAGGCCCCGAGGACGGACCGATCGATCGGCTCAACCTGCCCGGCTCCGGTTGCCACCGTCGGCTCGGCGCATTGATCCTCAACCCGCAGCCAACGCTCCAGCGTGGCCTGCAGCCTGTCCATGCCGATGGGCTTTGTGATGTAAGCGTCCATGCCGATGGTGAGGCAGCGCTGCTCTTCGCCCTTGAGGGCATTGGCTGTCACGGCGATGAGAGGCGTTCGGGTCTCGCGGCCCTCAGCCTCTGCTTCACGGATGCGCTGGGCGAGTTCGTAACCGTCCATTTCAGGCATGTGGAGGTCGGTAAGCACGGCCGCGTACCCGCCTCTCGACCAGGCCTTGAATGCTGCGGCACCGTCATCGGCCGCGTCGGCCGCTATACCCAACAGGTTGAGCTGACGCACGAGCACGTCGCGGTTCACGGGATGGTCGTCGACCACCAACACCTTCGGCCGCTTGCTGCCCTTTCGTTTGGACCTTGGCCGAGACGCGGACTGGGTGAGATTTCTGAGCGGCGAACCCGCTGGCGCGGCGCGGAGTGCGAGCGTGACCGTGAAGATCGACCCCACGCCGACCTTGCTCTCGACCTTGACATTCCCCTGCAGGAGCTGCGCGAGCCGCCGCACGATCGACAGCCCCAAACCGGTGCCGCCGAAACGGCGGGTCGTCGAGCTGTCAGCCTGAGCAAAGGGTTGGAACAGGCCAGCGCACTGCTCGGGGCTGAGTCCAATTCCCGTATCGGTCACAGCCAGCGTCAGAACCGTGCGTCCGGTGCCCAGAGGCTCCGACCCGGCGCTTATCCGGATGCTCCCGCGTTCGGTGAACTTCAAGGCGTTGCCGACCAAGTTGAGTAGGATCTGACGCACCCGCGTAGGATCGCCGATGAGCGCATCGGCTGATCCAGGTGCTATGTCGAGATGCAATGCCAGGCCCTTGGCTGCTGTTTGCTGGCGAAACGTGGCGACGACGCTGTGCACGAGTTCGGACAAGGAGAATGCCGTTTCCTCGAGTTCCAGCCGGCCGGCTTCGATCTTCGAGAAGTCGAGCACGTCGTCGATGATTCGCAACAGCGCGTGCGCCGACTCACGCATGGTGGCGACCGTCTGCTGTTGCGCCTTGCCTAGACCTTCGCGCTCCAGGACCTCGACCATGCCCAGCACGCCGTTGAGCGGCGTTCTGATCTCATGACTCATCGTGGCGAGGAAGGTCGACTTGGCTTGATTGGCGGCCTCGGCGGCGGCGCGCTCCCGCTCGGCAACATCGCGCGCGCTCTCGGCTGCTTCCTTGGCCGCGGCGATGGCCTCCTCGCGGCTCTTCAGTTCGTCGACCAGGCGCGCGGTTTCTATCGCAATCACCGCCTGATCCGCGAAGGTTGTCATCAACTCGACCTCCCGCGCGGAGAAGGGGCGCGGCACCGATCGGGTCAACGCGATCACGCCGATCGGGGCTCCGGTGCCTAGAAGCGGTACACCCAGCATTGTGCGAAACCCGCCGAGTTTCTGCGACTCGCTCCAGGTGTATTCGGGGTCTGCGAGGCAATCGGGAATGTGCACCATTGCGCTCTCTAACGCCGTCCGCCCCACAAGCGTGTTGCGGCTCGGCTGTATGACCTGCCGGCGCATGTACTCTTGGTACGGCTGCGAAAACCCGTAGCTGGCGAAGAGGTGATAGGCGTCTCCTTTTCGCTGGAAGACGAAGGCGCTGTCGGCCTCGCACAGTTGCGCCGCTGACTGTACGAGCGTGTCCAGAACCGCCTGAAGGCTGAACGTCGAACGGCTGATGACCTTGAGCACGTCGCCGGCTGCCCGCAGCGACTCTTCGACTCGCTTGAGCTCGGTGATGTCACGACACACGACCAGCAAGCTGCCGTCCGCCAGTGGCTTAAAATTGAACTCGACGTGCTGCCCACCTGCTGTACGACGGTCATAGCGGTAGCCATCCGGCGCGCGAGTCAGGCTTACGCGCTTGCCGAGAGTGCGCTCGACATCCGTGCCCGGGCCGAAGTCGCCCCGCTCGATCTGAAAGCGAATCATGTCGTAGCCCGAGGCCCCCGGATAGGCGACATCTGAGGGATAGCCCTGGAATTCCATGCACTGGCGGTTGATGAAACGGAGGCGGAAATCCCGATCGAACAGGGCGACGCCTTCGCCCATGTTGTCGAGCACGGTCTGCATCAGAGAGTGACCGTCCTCGGCCGCGTCGAGGATTGAAGGATTGCTTGGCTTCGGGGCCGTGCGCCTGGGCGGCGAGTCTGCAGGCGGATGTGGCATCGACTTCCCCTCCGAACCCATCGTCGCAGATGAGAGTAGCGCCCGTGTGTCGTGGGTCTCTCGATTTGTATCGTTTGTATCGCGCAGCCCAGAAGTCGGCCAATTATCAAGCGCTTCTGACGAACGTTTCCAGCCTTGGTCAAGCTCTTTGCACCCGCGAACGGGCGGGGCTCGTACTCGTGACCTGTGCTCGCGGATCGAGGGTGAAGGCGCCGCCGCGATACAGTCGATACCAAATCGCTCCCGCGGCGATATCGCAACGATACCGACCCTGCATAGCCTCGCGACATCGTTCATCGGCACTGCGCCGAAACGCAATGGACCGAAAGATTAATCGCTATGCAGCACATCGGCCCCGCGGTGGACAATCCGACTGGAGGAGTGGGGCACTGACGTTCGGCGCAATGGAGCCACCACATGCCGATATCCACAAAATGCACGATCGCCCGGGCGGCCCAGTCCCTCGGAACACCGGGGTCCCCGCTTTCGCGTGGTTGCCACAACGGCGATTGTCTTAACCGTGAGCCTTTTCGCGCCCCGCCGGCAGCAGTCGATCTGGGCCCATGCAGGACCGCAGCGCCGACGACCCGAGACGTGCACCTGCTTGTCCCGGACGTAGACCGCGCGGCGCGCTCGTACCGGGACGAGGCCGGCCTAACGGAACTAAGCCACTGGGCCGACCCGACGTTCGGCGGCACAATTCCGGTGTCAATGCAGCGCGGCCTGGCCGGCGTGACGGTAGTCAGCTCGCCGCGGGAGCTTACCGCCTTCCGATGCAGCCCCGGCGCCGACCGCGGGGACCGGACCAATCTTCCTTGTCCATCCCGATGGCATCTCGGTGGAGCTGCCGCCCGCGCCGGCGCAGCAGCCACATCCGAGAAGAAATCCAGCAGCAGTTGAAGTCATCGACCTCGAGGGACCTTCACGGGCCAGGAAGGGCATTTCGCAATGACAATCTGGCATTCTGCAGCAAACCTGCCCAGGCCAACCATCAAAGCGATGGCCCTGTCGCCGTGGATATTGGCCCTGGCAATCATAGCCGCGGGGCTGGCCTCCCCGACCGTGGCTTCACGCGTGCGCGGGGCCGCTGCTCCGATCGAGCATGCCCGCACTACCCCGGCCACCAACGTGATTGTGCCGCCAAGCGCGGAGAGTACCCGCGCGGCACCCGTCCCGGCCGGTGCTCAGCCTTCGCCTCCGGCATTCTCCGATGTCACGTTCCGGTTCGGCTTTCTCGAATTCGAGGATGACGCCCATGTGCCGCCCAGATGAGAGCCGGCACTACCACCACGGCCCCCGAAAAGGTGAAGCGGTTTCGAGTTGTTCGCCGTCAAAGGAGCGTTTGGGAGCGACCATGGGAAGCGTTCTAACCTTTCCATCTCGGGGCGCGCACGTCGAGCCACAGGTTCTGCCCTATGGGGCGTGGCTCACCGATGCACGGTTGTCCAGTCTCGGCTTTTCGGCAAAGGACATTCGACCCATCCGGCGGGGCGAGCCTGTTGGTCGGGTGCTCCGGAGCCAGGCGCCCGTTCGGCTCTCTCGAAATCGAGGATGATGCCGATGCGGCGTCCAGGTGACCACTCGCACGACCACGACCGTCCCAGGGAAGGTGAGGCGATGGAGTTACTCGCGGCAGCGGGGTCGCCGGCGTTGGCATCCGACGGCAATAGGGTCGCCATTGGCACGTCACAGCCACTCGATCGGGTCGTGCTGATCCCCTGCTCGGCAAGCTCCGCTCGGCAATGGAAACCTCTCGCCGACCAGCTGGCCGGCTTCCACCCCGTGGCGCTCGATCTGTGGGGCCACGGCAATCACGAACACTGGCGCGGCATCGGCCCGTTGAGCCTTGCCGAGGAGGCAGCAGCCATCCACGAGGCATGCCCGGATGGTGCGCCATTCCATCTCGTCGGCCATTCCTACGGCGGTGGCGTCGCGCTCAGGTTCGCGCTGGACCACCCCGGACGCTTGCGCTCGCTGGCGCTCATCGAGCCGAGCTCATTTCACATCCTCAAGGCAGCCGAGGGACGCGAAGCGCATCTTCTCGACGAGATTCGAGCCGTCGCGGCGGCCGTCAACCGTGGCGTCATCTGCGGCGACTACGCCAGCGGCATGCAGACCTTCATCGACTACTGGGGCGGGGCGGGCAGCTGGGAAATCCTGCCCGACGACAAGAAGGCGCAGTTTGCACAGCTCGCCGTGCACGTGGCGCATCACTTCTGGGGTCTGATCGAAGAGACTACGCCGCTGGCGGCCTACGCAGCCATCAACGTGCCGACGCTGATTGTGTGCGGCACGCGCTCGCCGGCACCATCGCGTGCCATCACCCGGCTCCTCGCCGACATCCTGCCTCGCGCCCGGCACCGCACGATCCGCAATGCCGGTCACATGTCGCCGATCACGCACCCGGCCGAAGTGAACGCACTCGTCGTGGAGCACGTGCTGGTGAACCACGCTCCGAGCAGCATGCACCCGCCGGTCGTCGTGGCCGCCGGGCCGCCTACGGGCGATCCCCTGCAAGGGCCCGCGAGCCCGGGCCAGGACTGTTCGCCAGAGACGCAGGTGCTCATCCCGGATTTCAATGCAGGAAGATAAGCATGCCGAACCGCATCTCCACCGTCGCCATGGCGAGCCTCGCATCGGCTTTGATGCTGCTGCTCCTAGAAGCCCGAGGCAGTGCGGCGGCGCCCAAGAACACGCGCCAGCAGTGTGAGATCGACTACGATGTCTGCTGGCGGATAGGCTGCAAGGGGTTCACAGGTAAGGAATTGGGTCGGTGCACCGCCGACTGCGATCTCAGGCTTGTGAAATGCAACCAAGAGGCGACGAAGAAGGAAGCCAAGCCCAATAACGACGCGAAGCCGAAAAAAGGCATCAACGGCGTGCCCACCGGCACATGGGTTCCGAACTCGCCGAAAAAAGGCATTGACGGCACGCCCACCGGCACATGGGTCCCGAACTCCCCGAAAAAAGGTATCGGCGGCACGTCCTCCGGCCAATGGGTTCCGAATTCGCCGAGCAAGGGAAAGGGCGTGCCATGCGTACCGGCCGGCGGGACCTGGAATCCGTCCGCTAGCTCCAGCGCAAAAGGACCAATCCTCAGATCCGGCAGCGGACGGCGGTGACGCTCCGCCAATTCTCGACAGCTAAAACCGCACCATCGGCAAGCAAATGCAGGAGACGGCCATGAAGTGCAATGCAACCCTTCCGACTTTCTCTCTCGTGACCGTGTCGTTCGCTGGCATGGCATTCTTTGCCGTGATCGATCAGGTCGAGGCTGGAAAGGGAATCACGGCGAATGGCTCGGGAACGTACAAGGTGAGCCCCATCGTCCGTGGCGGTGTGAGCAAGCCCCAGACGACGGGGACGCTCAAAGCCAATCCACCGCCCATCGTCCGCACGCACGGAGACGAGAAAGTGTTTTCTCCGCCCCAGCGGGGCTACTGCCGCTATCCTCACCGCGGTTGTTACAACGGGAGCGGCGCGAAAGTTCGCGACCACCGCAGCCACCCTGCCACTGCCCACCCTCGCGTCGTCCCCAAGGAGGACCCTCCGCAGAAGTGGTAGTTGCCCGCCCGGGTACGAACCGATGCACCGAAACAAGGAGAAGGTCGATGCGCAGATGACAGAGCAAAAGGTGGCCACCACGGCACTCTTGGCGGCCGCATACACCGAGGGATTGGCGGCCCTTGCCGTCGTCAACAAGGCCGCGACCACCAGGGGCAAATAGGGCTGGGGGCGAAGATTGGGTCGAGCGAACGATGGCCCCGCACACATCGCAAAGCGCGGGCGCGAGGAGTCCGCGCGTCGCTCGACCCAACTCGACGCGCCAGAGCCAACCAATGCCTTTGTTTTGACCCCCTGCCAAGCTTGCGGGTGCCTGCCAGCGGCTGCCAGGTCTGGCGCCGCTGACGGGCTTGGAGGCATCGCTGCGGTTTCCGCGGCGGTGCCTCCTCCGAGAGGTTTCATCCCAAAGAGGAGTGTACGCTATGACAACTTGGACTCCCGATCCCAGCTTCTATCCCTCCCCACGCATGGCCATGAAAGCGGCGCCCGAGACGCTCGCGTACGTCGCAGCCTTCGATCCGAACCGGAAGACGCCCGATGCCATTGCCGTGGTCGATGTCGATCCCAAGTCGAGGACGTATTCGCAGATCGTGGGCACCACGCCGATGCCCAACCCTGGCGACGAGCTGCACCACTTCGGCTGGAACGCCTGCTCCTCGTGCCTCTGCCCCAACGCGCCGCACGCCCACGCCGAGCGGCGCTACCTTGTGGTGCCGGGCCTGAGGTCATCACGCATCCACATCCTAGACACCAAGCCCGATCCCAGAACTCCGAAAATCGTGAAGGTGATCGAGCCCGAGACCGTGGCCGAGCGGGCCGGCTACAGCCGGCCGCACACCATCCACTGTGGCCCCGAAGGCATCTATGTCGCCGCGCTCGGCAATCGCGAAGGCAAGGGGCCGGGCGGCGTGTTCCTGATGGACCACGAGACCTTTGACGTGCGGGGCCAATGGGAGATGGACCGCGGCCCGCAGTATTTCGCTTACGACGCCTGGTGGCACCTGGGCCACGACACCATGGTGACCAGCGAATGGGGCACGCCGGACATGTTCGAGAACGGCCTGATCCCCGACCTGCTGCTCGGCGCCAAGTACGGTCGGCGGCTGCATTTCTGGGACCTGCACAAGAGGAAGCACCTGCAGACCATCGACTTCGGCGACAAGTACCAACTGGTGTTCGAGCTGAGGCCGGCCCACAACCCGACCAAGGCCTACGGCTTCGCCAGCTGCGTGCTGAGCCTGGAGAACCTCTCCTCGTCGATCTGGACCTGGTACAAGGACGGCGACAGGTGGGCGGCCAAGAAGGTGATCGAGATCCCGGCTGAGCCGGCGAGGGAAGACCAGCTTCCGCCGATGCTCAAAGGCTTCAAGGCGGTGCCGCCGCTCGTCACCGATATCGACCTGTCCATGGACGACAGGTTCCTCTACGTCTCATGCTGGGGCACCGGCGACTTGCAGCAATACGATGTGTCCGATCCGCTCAATCCCAAGCTGACCGGCAAGGTGCGGATCGGCGGCATCGTGTCGAGGGCCGCGCATCCCGGGGCCAGGAACGGCGCACTCAACGGCGGCCCGCAGATGGTGGAGATCAGCCGCGACGGCAAGCGGGTCTACTTCACCAACTCGCTCTATGGGGCCGTCGATGCGCAGTTCTATCCCGACGGCATCGACGGCTGGATGGTGAAGCTCGACGCCAATCCTAATGGAGGCATCACCGTCGATCCGAACTTCTTCGTGCAATGGCCGGCACCGCACCGGCCGCATCAGGTGCGGCTCGAAGGCGGCGATTGCTCGTCGGACTCGTTTTGCTATCCGTGAAGTGGCTAGTCTAGCTTGACCCGGAGAATAGCGGGAGTGATCAGAACTACTCCTGTTGTGGGTACGCTGGCGTTTGAGCAGACTGTCATTGCGCACCATGACTGACGCTTGGCCATGGCTGACATATGCGGGGCTCGGCGCCTTTCACGGGCTGAACCCCGCGATGGGCTGGCTGTTTGCTGTGGCGCTCGGCCTACACCGCCAGCGCCGCGCGATTGTCATGGCATCGCTCGTTCCCATCGCGATGGGCCATGCTGCGTCGATCGCGGTTGTCGCGGGCCTGCTGGTCATTGCTGGCATCCTCGTCCCCCACGACTTGCTGCGGATCGGCTCAGGTCTCCTGCTTCTGGCCTGGGCCGCCTATCACTGGCGCTTCGCTCATCGCCATCGCGTCCGCTTCGGCATGCAGGTGGGGCTGTGGGGCCTGGCCGCCTGGTCGTTCCTTATGGCAACCGCACACGGTGCCGGTCTCATGCTTTGGCCGGTCCTCATGGCATCTTGCATTGCAACGACTTCGAACGGAGTGGCCTTCGCTGCCCCGTTCCCGACAGCCCTTGCAGGCGTTGGGCTCCACACCCTGGCGATGCTCATCACCACCGCCTTCGTTGCCACGCTCATCTACGAATGGGTCGGCCTTGCCATTCTTCGAAGAGCCTGGCTGAACCTCGATGTGCTCTGGGTGTTGGGGCTGCTCGTAACCGGCGGGCTCCTGCTTTCGGGTGCGATCGCATAATGGGGGCGGAGCGAAGTTTGCGCCAACAGGCTGGTCACGAAACGACAACTTGGTCCGTTGAGGGTCATTCGCGTCGCGTTCGCCCCGCCGGTCAGCGACCGCTCGACCTCAGCTACCGGACAATGAGCACATCGCCGCGAACTGGCGCTGTGTGCCAAAAGCTGTCGTGGCGCCGCTGCGGGAGCATCGAAAGCGGATTAGGCGATGTCAAAACCGGGGGCTCACCCAGCTCCCGGGATCAGCTCGGAGGATGTCCTGATAGACCAAGGGACGATGCGGTGCTCCGCGTTGTCGCAGCTTCCGTTATAGTGCATTGCGGTCGAGCGCCACCGACCGCCACGGCTTCAAGGCAGCGTTGCGCGGGCCATCTTCGCGATTTACCGTGTGCGCTCAGCGCGAACGTGAGGTAATCGCATGCGGGTGGCCCTCTGTATCGTCATTGGCTTGGCAGCAATGTCAATTTCAGTGGATGCTACGGCGGAACCAGATCAGCAGCGCCTCGGCGCACTCTCCGGCAGGGTAGGAATCGTCAACGCGTGGCGGCTTACCCCCGATGTCCTGCTTGCGCGCTGCGTACAGGAAGCGCCGCAACGAGAGGCCGCCATGCGCGAAGCGCAGGGGGCATGGAGCAAGGCCAATGCCTCGCTGATTGGCTTGATCGACGGCGTGACAGACCGGGTAGCAGCGCTGTACACAAACGCCTCGACCGAGAGCGCGGCTGAGGCAAGAAACCGCGTCGTCGCATCAACGACGGACGTGATCAATGAGAAGTATTTCAAGAACGAAAAGATGAGCGCGTCTCAAGTATGCGCCGATTACGAAAAGATCGTTGCGGATCTCTCCAGCATAGGGAGCACGGCCACCACGCGTGGTTTGGTGTATGCACTGGAAGGGATGTTAGCGGCCCGCACATCGAGACCCGTGGCCGAAACGGGGCCGGACGGCAAAGGTGACACGGCGTCTGCTGCCCCGCTTGTCGCAGAGTGCCGCGACGAGGTCATATCGGCGGAGCAAAGCAGCATCCCTCGCTTGTCCATCGCCGCGCTCTCCGAGCGGGCGCAGGCAGGTGATGCGGCCGCCCAAAACGAACTCGGCAGGCGCTATGGCCTTGGACTCGGAATCGCTAAGGATTCTGCCGCGTCGTTCTCCTGGTACGAGAAGGCGGTAAGCCGGAATTTTTGCTCGGCGCTGGCGAACTTGGCGTACATGTATTTGAACGGCGAAGGCGTCCCCAAGGACGGGAAGCTCGCGGAAAAGTGGTACACCAAAGCTGCCGAGCGCGGGAGCAACCGTGCGCAATACGCGCTCGGCTACATGTACATCAAGGGCACGGGCGTGGAGAGGAATGGGACTACCGCCGAGCAATGGTTCCTCATGGCGGCAAACCACGGTTACGTTCCCGCGCAACGGGCACTGATGAGGATGTACGAGGACGGCGACGGCGTCCCGCGTGACCCCGCGAAGGCGATCCTCTGGCTCCATCGCGTGCGCGACGCAGGTATGACCGGAAGGCCCTGGAGGCAGGAATAGGAATTCGCGAGGGCCGGTTTGGGTCAGCTTTACGCGTCGCAGGCCAGCCTCCTCGACGGAGCAAGTACATCTGAAAGCAGCAAGTCGAGGAACGGAGGTGGAACAGGCCTGGTCTCCACCCGCTTTGCTCCGTCCTGTGCTCCGTAGACGTCCGGGGCAACCGTGCCATCAGCGGTCATCTAGCTCTGCGTTCCAATCCTCCGCCAGATAGCTCCATACACGGATTCTCTTAAGCTCGTGCGCGCGAGTGTGACGGACGTGGTCGTGATCAACAAACTCATTCAGCAGGTAGTGCACCAGATCAGCCCCATAGTAGATGATGTCGGTCTGCATGATCGAAAATACAGGGTTGCCGGGCTGACAAGGCTCGGCGGCCAAGAACCTATGGGCGTGGATTGGTAGAAGCTTCGGCCATGTCTCAAAATCTTTCCTAGCAATGTCGAGCGCCGCGGCTAACGTGGGAGGTCGCTTCCCCCACCGGTCCATCCAGAACTTGTTGCGATCGACATCGAACTCTATGCCTTGCTGAACCCAGCGAATACTGTCGTCGTATTTTTGTTTCTTGAAATGCGACCACGGGAAAAACACTCCCCCAGGGTCACGAATATTTTGAAAGAGATACGCAAAGTCTGCAGGTAGTCGAAAACCGAGCTGGGCCTCTATTGAGGCAATCTCGGCGGATGACAGGCCTGGCGCGCCATAGATGACCGGTGTCAGGTTCCCGACCCGCTGCTTGGCATTCAACAGTTCGAAGAGTTCGGGACCAAGCTTGAGCATCTCGACCACCGATTGTCCAATGTGTGCGCCCGCACAGTCTCACAGCGAACCCTGGAGGTTCATGTCCGTTCGGGGTCAAACCTTGCCGGTTCCGGCACCCGGCGGGCATGTCCGGAATACCTCAGTTAGCTGCCGGAGTCGCTGCAGTGCGGCGAACGGGCGATCAGTGCCAAAAGCCGCTGTGAGCAATCGCAGCAACTTGCAACCGTCGCACTCCGTTGCCCGTCGCGCTACGGCATGAACCCGGGGTATCCCGGAAAGTTGGTCAACTCTTTCTAGGCGCTGGCGATCGGACAACCCCTGCCGGTAGCATTGATTCAACATCGCTCAACTCGAAGCCCTCTTCCAAACGAAAACCCTCCGCGAAACTGCCCGCGCCGAGTCCGCATTGAAGTGCACGGAATTCATTCATCGTTCTCGCCAAATAGACGAACCGTTCGGGCAACTGCGATACATGACACAGAATGGCATCACGCTTTTGGAAGAAATGGGACGTAATGTCCACGTAACATTCAGGCTCGAAGCCAATTCCTCTCATCGTGTCAGAAAAAAGGATAGGGATTCGACCTGCTACCGCAATCGACAGCGCCAGGCTTAGCGCTCTGTGATCTGTGTGGTAATCGTTCGGAGAATGTGTGACGAGCAGGTCTGGTGACAAGAATGCAATTTGCTCGGCCATACGATTGACCATTATGGCATCTGCCTTTAGGGAACCGTCCGCTAGTCCGAGGAACACCGGTTGAACTCCGACTAGCTCGGCGGCCAACACCGCCTCTTTGCGGCGCAACGTCGACAATTCGTCGTGCGAAAGATGACAAAAGCCCTGCTCAACGCCTAGTCCGCCATCCGTCGCGGTCACCCACCCGATTTCGTGGCCGTGAGACTGACAGCTAAGAAGCAACCCGACAAAAAAAATCTCAACGTCATCGGGATGGGCTCCAAATCCTATCACGCGCATGGCTACCCCAGAATAATCCATTGACGCTGCGGGATAAGTTACACCAACTGACGTCGCAGCGGAAGTAATTACGGGCAGGTATGCGCCGTTGAAGCCCAGCAGACAGCCCCGATCCCTTCCCTTAGTCACGTTCTCAGCATGGCCCTGCCGCCCTCGCTAGGACCTTTGCCGGCATCATCACGTTTGCGAACCGCCCGATGAAGAGTGGTCGATGTCCCCTCCACCGTGTTTATCACGCGGCCAAGAGCCGAACCCGAGGTAGGGCGAAGGGCCTCACCTCGGTTGGTGCCATCACGTGAACGGAGGGGGACCCCGAAACACGATGTCGTCGTTGGTCTCAAAAATGCTAACGATACCAAGTCGATCGACCCGCCGCGCCGATACAGCCTAGCCACAGCATGTTTCTCGGGGCAAGATTGCCCGGAAAGGCGCGTCATCCAATGCTCTGAGATGACGCGCTGGTACGGGCACCGCATGTGTGCTCCTTTTTTTGGGTGCCTCCGGCCAAGGGACTAGGCGGGGACTGGAGAAAGAGCCAATGGATTGGTCCTCCTTCATCATCGACCTGCTTTATCAACAGATAAAAACCATAATAGGTCTTATAACCGGCGCAGTAGCAACATGGTTGATCGCATCGTTCGCTTCATACCTAAAGTTTCGGCGATTTCGCTCTGTGTTTGGTGGTTCAGTGCGGAGCGCTGATGACATCATTCTCAGCATGCCTCAGTGGACACTGATGGAGAATAGCGAGCATGCGCCTCGCTACGAAAGGGTGAGTCCTAGCGGTAAAATATCGCACCATTACGGCCCGTCGAACACGCTGGCGGAGCACGATGTGAAGGGAGCATCACTTTTGATAAGCTTGGTATCCGAGTATTTCAATAAGCCGGCGGTCATAGTTTCAGACGGTGATGTAGCCAACTTCGTAAAGAAAACTGGACTTATCTTTGGAAGCCCCTTAATCAACTTCCATGCCGGTGAGATTGCTAGAATGCGTTCGGGGAGGCCGCTCCCAGTAGAGTTTATAGAGAAACCAGCTGGAACTCAAGGACGAAAGATCGTAATATCAAACCCGAGAACGGGAACAGAGTATGTCACGGAGGACAATGCGGACTACGGTGTAATACTGCGCTGTCTTCAGTCGACAAAGAGGGATACTGCAAACTACTTTTTCATAGTTGCTGGTCTGACGTCCGCGGGAACCTGGGCGGCCTGCAATTATTTGCACGCACACTGGAAATCACTGCACGGAAAGCCCGCTGAGTTCGCAGTCGTCCTGAAGGTCCCGTTAGCAACGCCCGAATTGGTCGCAGAAATCGTTGTTGAGACATAACACTTAGCAGTAGACGAAAGTGTTCCTGTCGAACAGAGAAGGACGGCTTCGGGTCATGAAGAGGCATGCCGGTTGGCTCTTAATCACGGTCGAAGTCCCTCGGAAACCTGACGGAATCGCCGCAGCGCCGAAGACTTTCGGGGTGTAACCCCATCCGCAGCTGGGGGCAGTCTACTGATTGATGTGCTTTTGGATAGGATGCATCTGGCGCGGATGAACGCCGGCGGGGGCGGTCGCCTGTTTGGCAAGGTGGCGTCCCAAAACCCCAAACCAGTTTGCGACAGAAAAACGTAGCAATATCAATGTGTTAAGATCGATGGCGCCCCGTAGGGGAATCGAACCCCTGTTTCCAACGTGAGAGGCTGGCGTCCTGAACCGCTAGACGAACGGGGCGAGCAAGCGGCTGCCCGTCTATAAGTGACGATGCCCTCGGGATCAAGGGCGGCAGACGCGATTGTGGGACGACCGTGGGGGCGTATCGGGCAGCCGTAGCTGTTCCTGCGTCTCAGCTGGCCGTCCAGCCGTGGTCCGCCGTGGTACACAGGGGCCGCCATGGAAGACGACGACCACCACGGGGGCGAACTGCACGAGGTCCTCATCGACCCCACCGAGGCCGGGGAGCGGCTGGACCGCGCGCTGGCGGCGCGGCTGCCGGGGCTGTCCCGCTCGCGGGTCCAGGCGCTGATCGGCGCCGGGGCCGTGACCCGCAACGGCTTGGCGGTGCTCGATGCCGGCCTGCGCGTGAAGGCCGGCGAGGTCTACGCCGTGGCCGTGCCCCCACCCGAGCCGGCCGCGCCGGAACCGCAGACAATGGCGCTCGCCATCGCCTACGAGGACCGCGATCTTATCGTCATCGACAAGCCGAAAGGGCTCGCGGTGCATCCGGGGCCGGGCCACGCCTCGGGCACCCTGGTCAACGCCCTCATCGCCCACTGCGGCGCGAGCCTGTCGGGCATCGGCGGGGTGATGCGGCCCGGCATCGTGCACCGGCTCGACAAGGACACCACGGGGCTGATGGTGGTCGCCAAGTCCGACCGGGCGCACCAGGGCCTCGCCGAGCAGTTCGCCGCGCACGGCGCCGACGGGCGGCTGACCCGAGGTTACCGGGCCGTCGCGTGGGGAGCGCCGGAGCGCCCGCGCGGGGTGATCGACGCGGCCCTCGCCCGCAGCGCGGCCAACCGCACCAGGATTGCGGTGGTACGGGCCGAGCGGGGGCGCCGGGCCGTGACCCACTACGAGGTCTTGGAGCGGTTCGGGTCCGGAGACAATCCGCGCGTCAGGCGGAGGAGCGGGCCGATTACTAGCCTGCTGCGGCTGGTGCTGGAGACCGGACGCACCCACCAAGTGCGGGTACATCTCGCTCACATCGGCCATCCGCTGCTCGGCGACGAGACCTACGGCGCGGGGCACAAGGCCAGCGCCCGCAGGCTTGGGCCCAGGCCGCAGGCGGCGCTCGCCGCGCTCGGTCGCCAGGCCCTCCACGCCGCCGAGCTGGCCTTCGTCCACCCGGTGAGCGGCAGGCGGATGCAGTTCGAAGCGCCGCTCCCGTCCGACATGGCGGACCTTGTGGATGCCTTGCGTGCGCCTTGATGGCGCAACCGCCGCGTGCGATAATACGAATATGAGCGGCACTGCCCTCGCTTGCCCTTTCGCACCGATTTGGCGGCCTGACCAGCCGGACGACCCCTGACATTTCCGGTGCGCTTGCAGGCGCGCCGGAACCTCGGCGACCGCAAGGACTTACCATTGCGTGATCGCACGTTACCCGGGGCGCACGGCAAAGTGCATATAAAGGGCGCACCGAACGTGCGATGTTGCTGCAGGGTTGATGCGGGCATTGGTCATGCCGCTGTGTCGCCAAGCTTGCGGCCCACCCTTGCTGTGATGCGTAGGGGTCCGCTGTGGACCACTGGAGCGGCCGGCGTCAAAATCGAAAGAGCCGGTTGAGACGAGAGATGATCGCAAAGCTTCCCACGATTGCCGCCGATTCGGGTGGTCTGGTCCGGTACCTCGAGGAGATCCGCAAGTTCCCGATGCTGGAACCCGAGGAGGAGTTCATGCTGGCCAAGCGCTGGCAGGAGCACGAGGACTCGGACGCCGCCCACAGGCTTGTCACCTCGCACCTGCGTCTGGTGACACGCATCGCCATGGGCTACCGCGGCTACGGGCTGCCGATCGGCGAGGTCATCTCCGAGGGCAATGTGGGCCTGATGCAGGCGGTGAAGCGGTTCGAGCCCGAGAAGGGCTTCCGGCTTGCCACCTACGCCATGTGGTGGATCAGGGCCTCGATCCAGGAATATATCCTGCGCTCCTGGAGCTTGGTGAAAATGGGCACCACGGCGGCGCAGAAGAAGCTGTTCTTCAACCTGCGGCGCATGAAGGGGCAGATCAGGGCGCTGGAGGAGGGTGATCTCAGGCCCGACCAGGTGAAGAAGATCGCCACTACGCTAGGCGTGCCCGAGGACGATGTGATCTCCATGAACCGCCGGCTCGGCGGCGACGCCTCGCTCAACGCCCCGGTGCGGGCCGACGCGGAAGGCGGCGGCGAGTGGCAGGACTGGCTGGTCGACGAGGGGCCGGACCAGGAAGAGCGGCTGGTCGAATCGGAGGAGCTGTCGCAGCGCAAGGCCTACCTGGAGAAGGCGATGGCCACGCTCAACGACCGCGAGCGGCGCATATTCGAGGCGCGCCGGCTGGCCGAGGAGCCGGCGACGCTGGAGGATCTCTCCGAGGAGTTCGGTGTCAGCCGCGAGCGCATCCGCCAGATCGAGGTGCGCGCCTTCGAGAAGGTGCAGGCCGCTGTGCAGAAGGCTGCCCGCCGCGACGAGGCCGCCACCGGCGCTGCCGCGGTGCACTGAGCAAAAGCTGCGGCTGCCATCAGCAAAACACCACTTGGAGTCCCTGACCGCGCGGCGGCGGGGCTCCTCAAGCCATGCTCCTTCAAGCCATTCCGGCGGCAGGACCAGACAGACGTGTCAGGCGCCCTGCGGCGACAGCTTCTGCAGTGTATCGACGATGGCCATCAGGCCGTTGACGAACTGGTCGCGCTGCCGGTCGGGGAGCGCCTCCAGGATGCGGTCGTCGACCTTCCGAGCCAGCGGCTCAGCCGTGCGCAGCGCCTTGCGGCCCTCGTCGGTGAGCTTCACCGCGTAGGCGCGGGCGTCCTCCTTGGTGCGGCGGCGCTGCAGCAGGCCCTTGCGCTGCATGCGGCGGACGATGTCGGCCAGCGTGGACCGGTCGATGCCGGTACGCTCCACAAGGCCGGTCTGGCTGAGGCCCTCGTTCTGGGACACCGTGACGAGCACGGCGAGCTGGCGCGGCGTGAGGCCGTCCACCTTCATCTCAGCATGGAAGATATCGCCAGCACATTGCCCCGCCCTGTGCAGCAGGTGGATGGGGGAACGGGCGAGCCGATCGTTGTTGTCGCGCTTCATTGCCAGTCAGAGTGCTCTCTAGTTGGTCCAGGAATTACCGGCCTCCCCGCGTACCACCGGCGCACATTCGCCAAGCCGGCAGACGATCCGTGGCGGGTCAGTCTTATGTAAGACTACACTCGATTTGTTGACATGTCATCGCATTTGCATCCATTGTGACGTAGTGTCCCACTTTTTGAGCAGGCCAAAGTACGACTTTGGAACGACACGGTGGCGCCCCGGCCACGGTTTCTGCGGCACCAAGGGGCCGGCGGAGGAACGGCGCATGCCACGCAATCGGCGCATGCCGGTTGGGGCGAACGGGCTGCAACGACGCCGTTTGAGTCTCCCAATCGGGAGACCAGGAGCGCCCACCTACGCTCGAAGTCGGACGATCAGTGGCGGGTTAGTCTTACGCAAGACTACACGCGATTGGTTGACATGTCATCGACATTATTGGCGGCCTTATCCCGCTGGGCACAGGCTGGGCCGCGCAGGCCGGATCAGTCCCTGGCCTCGTGGCGCCTGATCAGGCCGACCTGGGCGACGGCGAACAGCAGCGTCAGCGGCAGGATGCCCACCTTGAAGTTGACCCAGGTGGGTTGCGTGAAGTTGCGCCACACAACCTCGTTGAGGGCAGCCATCGCCACGAAGAAGCCGAGCCAGCGCATCGACAGCTTGTGCCAACCCTCATCGGTCAGCTTGAGGGCTTCGCCCATCATCAGCTTGAGCAGGGGCCGGCCGGTGACGAGGCCGTAGGCGAGGACGCCCGCGAAAAGCAGGTTGATGAAGGTCGGCTTCATCATCACGAAGCTGGGGTCCTGCAGCCAGATGGTCAGGCCGCCGAACACGACCACCAGGGCGGCCGTCACCAGGGGTGGCAGGGAGAAGCGCCCCAGCAGCAGGCGCGAGGCGGCAAGGGCGACGACCGTGGCCGCCATCAACACACCCGTGGCCCAGTAGATGCCGAGCTCGGGCTGGTAGCGCCCTGCGACGTAGTAGGTGACGAAGAACGCAACCAGCGGGCCGAAGTCGATCAGCAGCTTGGCGGAGGATTGGCCCGCTGCCGGGGTTCGATCGGGTTTGGCCTCGAACGTCATCGGCGCGCTCTTCTATTGTCTGGTTGGCGGAGCTTCAGGCCGCCCCATCCTTGCCCTGGGCTGCGGCAGCGTCGGCGAAATGCCTCGCGTCGGGCAGGCGGTATCTCTGCATCCGCCGGACCTGCCACCAGAAGTACAGGCCCGTGACCGGCATGACGATGAAGATCTTGAACAGAATCCAGATGTCCACGCCCGTGAACAGCCGATCGAGCGCCAGCATCTCGAAATCGTCGAAGCCGAGGCGCACGGCCTCGTTGAGGATGGCGGTGGCCAGGAAGAACAACGCCACGTTGCGGGTCAGCTTGTGCCACCCTTCGTCGGTGTAGTGGAACGTCTTGCCGAACACGAAGTGGAAGAAGTCGTGGCCGGTCCTCTGGCCCACCCAAAGTGCGATGGCCACCAAGGTGTTGAACACCGTGACCTTGATCTGCACCCACATGGGATCGTGGGTGATCAGGGTCAGCGCGCCGAAGGTGACGCTCACGGCGCCGGCAACGAACGGCATGATCGGTGGGCGCCCGAGCACCCAGAGGCTCACTACCAGCGAGACCACAGTCGCAACGATCAGCGCCCAGGTGCCGGCGGCGATGCCATACATGCCGTTGACCAGGAACATCGCGACCAGAGGCCCGATCTCGCCCAGCACGCTAACGGTCTGCTCGGCATTGAACGGGAAGTGCCGTCGCCGCCAATTCATTGTTTCCACAGCCATTCTTTCTCATTCAGGCGGCTCTTTGCGAGTCCTGCCCCTCCCCTTGCGTTCCCCTCTAGCCGAGTGCGATGGCGCGTGCAAACTCGCCAGCGTCGAATTCGGAGAGGTCGTCGATCCCCTCCCCGACCCCGATCGCGTGCACCGGCAAGCCGAACTTTGCCGAAATCGCGACCAGAATTCCACCCCTCGCCGTTCCGTCGAGCTTGGTCATGATCAGGCCGGTCACACCCGCCTTGTCCTTGAACACCTCGACTTGGTTAAGGGCGTTCTGGCCGGTGGTTGCATCGAGCACCAGCAAAACGTGGTGTGGGGCCGTTGGATCGATCTTGCGCAGGACGCGAATCACCTTTTCCAGCTCATCCATAAGTGCCTGCTTGTTCTGCAGGCGTCCGGCGGTGTCGATCAGCAACACGTCGCAATTTTTTTCTCGCGCCTGGGTCAGCGCGTCGAAAGTGAGCCCCGCGGCGTCAGCGCCGACATTGCGGGCGATCACCTCGGAGCCGGTGCGCTCGCCCCAGATCTTCAGCTGATCGATGGCCGCCGCCCGGAACGTGTCGCCAGCGGCCATCATCACCTTGCAGCCCTGGACGGCCAGGCTGTTGGCAAGCTTGCCGATGGTGGTGGTCTTGCCGGTGCCATTGACGCCCACGACCAGCACGACCTGCACGCCCTCGCTGCTCGGGATCTGCAGGGGCCTGGCCACAGGGGCGAGCACGCGCTCCACCTCCGCTGCCAGGACGGCACGCACCTCCTCGGTGGTGATCTCCTTCTCGTGGCGGCCCTTGGCCAGGGCGGTGGTGATGCGCGCGGCGGTATCGACGCCGAGGTCGGCCTGGATCAGCAGATCCTCCAGCTCCCCCAGGGTCTCGGCGTCGAGCTTCCGTTTGGTGAAAATGCCGGCGATGTTCTCCGCCAGCTGCGTGGAGGTCTTGGCCAGACCCTGCCTGAGGCGCTGGAACCAGCTCAGCTTCCTCGGCGGCTCGGGCGTCTGTGCCGTACCGACCTGCCGAGTATCCTCGACGGTCCTGGGGTCGATGCCGACGCTGCTTTCGATCGGCGGCGCTTCGATGGTCAGGACTTCAGCCCTCGATTCAACCGTCGGTATGTGGTCGGACTGGACTTGCTCGGACAGCGGCGCGGGCTCGGCCGCGCGCGCCGCAGTTTCGGCGGGCGCTGGCGCAGGCTGCTCCTCGCGCGTGAAGACGCGCCGGAATGCGGAAAAGAAGCCACCTCGCTTTGCAGGTTTGTCGGTCACGGCGCACACTTGGGGGCAAGCGGCTCACCGTGCAAGCGCGAACCGTCGGACCCAGTGACGCGGACGTGCACGAGCTCGCCCGACTCCGCCGCACCGCCATCGGTCTCCACCTCGGCGAAACCGGGTGTGCGGCCCAAGCCACGGCGCTCCATCAACAATTCCGTCTCGCGACCGACTTGCGCATCGAGGTACGCGGCGAGCGCCGCGCGCCCCTTCTCGCGCAGCCTCGCGGCGCGCTCCTTGATGGCGGGGCTGGTGACCTGTGGCATGCGGTCGGCCGGGGTGCCGGCCCGCCGCGAGTAGGGGAAGGCATGGAGGTACGTGAGGCCGCAATCATCGACCAACCGCAGGGAATTGATAAACATTTCCTCAGTTTCGGTCGGAAACCCAGCGATCAGGTCGGCCCCGAACACGGCATCCGGCCTGAGCCGCCGGACCTCGGCGCAGAACCTCACGGCGTCGGCGCGGGCGTGGCGCCGCTTCATGCGCTTGAGGATCATGTCGTCGCCAGACTGCAGGGAAAGATGCAGGTGCGGCATCAGGCGGGGCTCGCCGGCGATGGCCGTGAGAAGGTCGGGGTCGGCTTCCACCTGGTCTATAGACGAAAGTCTAAGACGTTGGAGATCGGGCACGTGGTGCAGGATGTACCTGACGAGCCCGCCCAGGCGCATGCTGCCGGGCAGATCGAGGCCATAGGCGGTGAGGTCCACGCCGGTCAGCACGATCTCGGGGTGGCCGGCCTCCACCAGCCTACGCGCCTGGGCCACGACCTCGCCGGCGGGCACCGAGCGGGAGGGGCCGCGGCCAAAAGGGATGATGCAGAAGGTGCAGCGGTGATCGCAGCCGTTCTGCACCTGCATGTAGGCCCGCGCACGCGAGCCGAAGCCGTCGATCATGGCCGACGCGGTCTCCCGCACCGACATGATGTCGTCGACGATCACCCGCGGGCTGTCCGCGATGCTCAAGGCGGCGAAGGTCTCGGCCCGCATCTTCTCGGCATTGCCGATGACCGCGTCCACCTCGGGCATGCCGGCGAAGCGCCCCGGCTCGGTCTGGGCCGCGCAGCCGGTGACGATGATGCGGGCGTCGGGGTTCTCCCGGCGCAGCCGGCGGACGGCCTGCGTCGCCTGTCTGACGGCCTCGGCGGTGACGGCGCAGGTGTTGACGATCACCGCATCGCCAAGCCCCGCCGCCTCCGCATGACTCCGCATTGCCTCCGATTCGTAGGCGTTCAGCCGGCAGCCCATGGTGACGACGCGCACCGCGGCGGCTCTGCTCGCGCCGGATGCGGGAATGGGGTCAGACCCCTCGCCACGATAGCCGAGATTCTCACGTCGGTCCGAGGCGAGGGGGCTGACCCCATCGGCGCCCGGCGAGGTCGCGGATGCGGGTGGAGATGGAGGCCGTGCGCTCATCGCCCTATGCGGTCTCGAACGCGCCCAGAACGCCCTCGTGCTCCAGCTCGACCGGCCCGGTCATCCAGATGCGGTCGTCCGGCCGCCACTCGATGTCGAGCGGGCCGCCGGGGAGCGTTACCGTCACGTGGCGCTCCGTCAGCCCCTTGCGGGCCGCGCACGCGGCCGCCGCGCAGGCGGCGCTGCCGCACGCCTTGGTGAGGCCGGCGCCCCGCTCCCAGGTCCGCAGCGCGATGCTGCGGCGCGAGGTGACGCGGGCGAGCGAGATATTGGCCCGCTCGGGGAACAGCGGGTGCGTCTCCAGACCAGGGCCAAGCCGCCCAAGGTCGTAGGCGCCGATGTCCTCCACCCAGAACACCGCATGCGGGTTGCCGACGTTGACCACCGACGGAGTGTGCAGCGCCGGTCCGTCGGCCTGCTCGGCACTGAGATCGATGGCGCGCGTATCCTCGAACGGCCGGGAGAGCGGGATATCGCGCCAGCCGAACCTCGGCGCGCCCATGTCGACGGATATGTGCCCCGCGTCGGTCACGCGCGCTGCCAGGATGCCGGCACGGGTCTCGAATGTGAGCGCGCGCCGGCCGGTCTCCTCGGCCACGACCCAGCTCACGCAGCGCATGCCGTTGCCGCAGGCTCCCGCCTCCGACCCGTCCGCATTGTAGATGCGCACGTAGGCATCCGTTCCCGCTGTCTCCGGATTGTGCAGCACCATCATCTGGTCGAAGCGCGGGCTGCCGCGGCGGCCGATGGTCCGCGCCGCCGCAGGCGTGAAGGCCCCGACGCGCCCGCGCAGGTCGACCACCACGATCTCGTTGCCGAGGCCGTTCATCTTCCGGAAGGGGACGGGCGTTGACATGCGCCCTTATATGGCGAGGCTGCACGGCAAGACAATCTATTGCCGCAACGGGTCCTATCCCAGTGGAAGAGAGGCGGGGCGCATTCAGGAGACCAACGCACCGGGGACTATGGATCAATGCACCGGGACAATCGCGTATGGAGTCGGAAGCGGAGGCGTGGCTTGCGGTGCGCCGCGATCATGACGGCAACCTGGACGTCCTGAGGATGGCGGATGCCAGGTTCGCCTGGGAGCTCACCGAGGATCAGGCGGATGCCGTGATTGCGCATATCCAATCCAGCCACCGCAAGGTGCATGGACAGTCATATTGGAAGCTCGCCTATATCAACGGAACGTTACGCGCCTTCCTCAAAGCCAACAACATCCGCGCCTAGGAGCCGCAGCATGGCGAGATCGGAGCAGCGGCCGATGCAGGCAAGATTTGTCGTCACCCTTTCTGCTGTCGTCGCCCTCGCCTCGTACGCCGCCGCCGACCAGACCAGGGCGCCGGCCCGGGCGAGCAAGCAGGTCGTCAAGGTCGAGACTTATGCCAAGGGCCTGGTGCACCCGTGGGCGCTCGCCGTCCTGCCGGACGGCCGGTTGCTGGTGACCGAGCGGCCTGGGCGCATGCGCCTCGTCGGCAAGGACGGCCGGCTGTCGCCGCCACTGGGCAACGTGCCGCCCGTCTGGGTCGTGGGCCAGGGCGGGCTTCTCGACGTGGCCGTCGCGCCCGATTTCGCATCCTCGAAGCTCGTCTACTTCTCGTATTCGGAGCCGCGCGGGTCCGGCGGCAGCGCCACCACCGTGGCCCGTGCGATGCTCGCGCTCGACGGCGAGGGCGGACAGCTCGACGACGTGCAGACCATCTTTCGCCAGCAGCCCGTCGGCTTTGGTGGCCTCCACTTCGGCTCGCGCCTGACATTCGCGAGCGACGGGAGCCTGTTCGTCACCCTCGGCGAGCGCGGCCAGCGCGACAGGGCCCAGGACCTTTCCACGCACTACGGCAAAGTGGTGCGCCTGCGCCCGGACGGCTCGGTGCCATCGGACAACCCGTTCATGAGTAAGGGGGGCGTGAGCACGGGGGGCGCGCGCCCTGAGATCTGGAGCTATGGCCACCGCAACGCGCAGGCGGCCGCTCTGCACCCGGCCACCGGCCGGCTCTGGACCATCGAGCACGGGGCGCGTGGCGGAGACGAGCTGAACATTCCGCTCGCGGGCCGAAACTACGGCTGGCCGGTCATCACCTACGGCCGCGACTATTCGGGCGCCAGGATCGGGGAGGGCACCGCTAAGGCCGGCATGGAGCAGCCGCTCTATTACTGGGACCCGTCGATCGCGCCCTCCGGCATGGCGTTCTACACCGGCGATCTCTTCCCGGAGTGGAAGGGCAGCCTGTTCGTCGGCGCGCTGCGTGGCCAGGCCCTGCACCGCCTGGTGCTCGATGGCGACCGGGTGGTGGGCGAGGAGGTGCTGCTGAAAGACCGGGGCGAGCGCATCCGCGATGTGCGCGCCGGTCCTGACGGCGCCCTCTGGCTGGTGACCGACGACCGGCAGGGCCTCGTGCTCCGGGTGGTGCCCGCGTCGTGAGCGGGCGGTCAGCGGTCGCTCTTGAGCCCCAGCCCGTGCAGGTAGATGAGGGCCGAGGCCTCTAGAAGCTCCTCGGGCGACATCGGCAGCGGCCGGCGGGCCGCATCGCCCCGCGCGAACAGGCTGGCGATGCCGTGCGACATCGACCAGACGTGCAGCGCCATCATCATGGCCGGAGGACGTTTCGCGGCAGGCATCGCCACCACGAGCGTCTCGCACGCCCCCCGCAACACCGCGAAGGCGCGATCGCCGGCCTCCTGCAACTCGCGGTGCTCGGCCATCGACAGCCCCGCCTCGAACATGGCCGAGAAATAGGCGGGGTCGCTGCGTGCGAAAGCCAGGTAGGCCTTGCCCAGCCGATCGAAGGCCGTGAGCGGGCTGGGCCGGCCCTCGTCCCAGGCGGCGGCGAGCTGCTGCTCGAAGCGCTCGAAGCCGCGCCTGGCCACGTCGGCCATCAGGGCGTCACGGTCGCGGAAGTGGCGGTACGGCGCCGCGGGGCTCACGCCGGCGTGGCGCGCGGCCTCCGCGAAGGTGAAGCCCGCCGGCCCCTTCTCGGCAATCAGGTCGAGGGCAGCCTCAACCAGGGCCTCCCGCAGGTTGCCGTGATGATAACCGCGCCGCCCGCCGCGGCCGTGCCTGTGCCAGCTCATGCCCAAACCGTTACACCCATTATCCCGCAAGTTGAGCCACGGGGTGAGGCTTTCCGGGACCCCATGAGGCGAGTCGGCGTCGCAACTCGCACGATTCCGGACCGGAGCGCCGCTCGCCTTGGCTCGCATCGCCCAGGGGAAGCCGTGGCGGGGATGACGGGTGGGATGCTTACGGCCGCCCCGGATCGTACTTGTGCTTCTGGCGCCACTCGGAGAGGAAGTAGCTCAAACCTTCGTCGACGGTCTCGGGCAACACAATGCGCACGGTAACCAGCTGGTCGCCAGTGTGGCCGGTGGTGACGTTGTGCACCCCTCTGCCCTTCAGCCGGAAGATACGACCGGAGCTCGTCCCCTTGGGCAACGTCAGCTGCACACGGCCGGCAATGGTGGGAACCTCCACCTTGGCGCCCAGCACCGCCTCGTCGATGGTGATCGGCAGATCCAGGGCAATGTCGTCATCGACGCGCTTGAAGTAAGAATGCGGGCGCACCTTGATCTCCACCAGCGCGTCGCCGGCCTCGCCGCCGCGCCGGTTGGCCGCGCCGCGGCCCTTGAGCCGCAGCACCTGGCCGTCCACCACTCCCTGCGGCACCGTGATGTCGAGCGCCCCGCTGTCGGGCAGCGTCACCCGCTTCTTGGCGCCCGCTGCAGCCTCCATGAACTCCACCTCCAGGCTGTAGCGCATGTCGCGCCCGCGCACGCCGAACGGGCTGCCAGGCTCGCCCCGGCCGCGCATGGAGCCGAACAGGTCGGTGAAGATGTCGCCGAAGCTGAAATCGTCGGGTGGGCGCGTGCCTCCCGCTCCGGTGCGGGCGTCGAACGGGCCGGCGCCGGGCGGCCGGCGGAACCCGCGCCTGGGCTCACCGCCGGCGTCGATCTCGCCCCGGTCGTACTGGCGTCGCTTTTCCGCATCGCCGACCACCTCGTAGGCCCCCGACACCTTCTTGAACCGCTCCTCCGCCGCGGCGCGGTTGTCCGGGTTCAGGTCGGGGTGGAGCTCCTTGGCAAGCTTGCGGTAGGCTCGGCGGATCTCGTCCTCGGTCGCGGTGCGCGGCACGCCCAACACCGTGTAGGGGTCGTCGGCCATCCGTCGTTGCCCATCCCAGCGAGAGTTTGTCGGCGGCATATTGCCAGATGTCGGCGCTGGCGCCTATACGCCAAGCACGGACTGGCGTTTTGCGACTGCCGAAGCCCGGCGCCCCGACTGCCAACTGTCTATACGGTCCGCACGTGCACGTCCCGCTCCAACAGCTCGCCCAACGCGGCCAGTCGCCGCCGCAGGCGCTCTCCATCGAGGGCGGCCTGTGCCTTCGGCAGGTGCAGCACGAGCCTGTCCCGCTCGTAGACGAGCGGCGTCTTGTCGATGATGCCCGGCCGGCCGATGGACAGCATGTGCGCCATCCGCACCGCCGCCCCGATGATCCGGGAACGCCGGTAGAGCCGCTTGGTCACGAGCGCCTTCAGGCGCTGCGCCAGCCTGTCCGAGACATCCGCGTCGTCGTCGCGGGCGGCGCCCATATGCCGGAAGTAGCTGGCGAACGCCAGGAACACCCGGCCCGGATGGTCGATGGCCGCCAGGGCCGATTGGGCGATCAGAATCAGGCTCTGCTCGGCGCGGTAGTCGGGATGCGCCCGCCAGCTGATGTCGGAGAGAAGGCAGGCCGCCCAGCGCAGCCGCCGCTCTTCCTCGGTCTCGGCGGGACCCGGAGGCTGAAACAGCGCATCCGTCCACCGACACAGCTCCACCGCGTGCTCGGCGGAGCGGGAGCGCAGGCGGGCATAGTCGGCACAAAAGGAGAGCAGCGGGTCCTTGAGCCGCTCCGTCTCCGACAGCTGGCCGTAGAGCAGGCCTTCTCGGATGCCGAACACCGAGAACACCACCTCGCGCGGTTGCAGGTGCCTCAAAAGCCGCTCCAGCACCAGCGCTCCGGCCGGCAGCACCTCCCGGCGCGGCTTGGAGATCTTCGCCATCCCCTTCATGGAGGAAGGCTTGCGCGTCCTGCGGATGCCCTCGCAGAACGCGATCATCTCCTTCGCGGGCCTGGCGTAGGAATGCATCACGTGCAGGGGGTAGTCCGTCGCCTCCATGTGCAGCCGGGCAATGGCGCGCCAGGTGCCACCCACGGCGTAGAAGTTGCGTCCCCGCCCCTTGCCCAGCCACGGCACGCGCGAGATGGCCGCGTCGGCAATGTCCACGGCCTTGTCGAGGCGGCCGCCCGATACGTCGAGCAGCCGCAGGCTCCCCAGCGGCAGGGTGGTGGCCTCGCGCATGGCCTCGCCGGCCACATCGACCAGCTCCAGGCTGCCGCCGCCCAGATCACCCGCGAAGCCGTCAGGGGCGCGGAAGCCCATCAGGATGCCCTTGGCGGCCAGCTCCGCCTCCTGCTGGCCGGTCAGCACCTGGATGCGGGCGCCCAGCATCTCCTCGCCGCGCACGATGAACGCGGGGCCATTGCGGGCCTCGCGGCAGGCGGCTGTGGCGATGGCGTGGATGCGCCTCACCCCGAGAATGTGGGCGATGGCCCTGAAGCGGCGCAGGGCGTCCAGCGCCCGCCTCACGCTCGCCTCGTCGAGTCGACCGGTGGAGGCAATCTCGCGGCCGAGGCCGCACAGCACCTTCTCGTTGAAGATGGGCGTGGGGCTGCGGACCGCCCCCTCGTAGACGACAAGGCGCACCGAATTGGAGCCGATGTCGACCACCCCGACCGGCTCCAGGTGTCGTCTGGCCCCCAAGGCGACGAGCTCGGACATCAGGCGCTTGCAGTCTTGTCCACGCCGCCCGTCACCGGGATGAAGCGGCGTGGGAAGCTCTCCTTGAGGGATTCGCCGCGGCCGGACAGGCTCGGGTTGGTCATGAAGTACTCGTGCGCGTTGAACGGCTCCTCCCCCTTCGGCGGACAGATGCGGACCGAGCTGCCGTCGGCCAGCAGCCGCCAGCTTTGCTGATTGTCCTTAAGATTTGCCACCATGATCTGGCCCATCACCTGCTCATGCACCGTCGGGTTGGCGATTGGCACCATGACCTCGACGCGCCGGTCAAGGTTGCGCGGCATCATGTCCGCGGATGCAATGTAGACAACGGCCTGTGACGAGGGGAGCCCGTGGCCGTTCCCGAAGCAGTAAATGCGTGAATGCTCCAAGAAGCGCCCGATCAGGCTCTTGACCCGGATGCGCTCGGAGAGCCCCGGAATGCCGGGCCGCAAGCAGCACACGCCGCGTACAACGAGGTCGATCTCCACGCCAGCCTGGCTCGCCTCGTAGAGGGCGTCGATGATCTCCTTGTCGACCAGCGCGTTCAGCTTCAGCCAGATGGCCCCGCGGCCGCCCTTCCTGGCATGGCCGATCTCGTCGCGGATGTGGTGAAGGACGCGGTCGCGGATGCCGTTTGGGCTCGCCGCCATGACCTCCACTTCGGCCGGCTCGGCATAGCCGGTGACGAAGTTGAAGATGCGCGTCACGTCGCGGCCGATCACCGGATCGGCGGTGAAGAACGACAGGTCGCTGTAGATCTTCGCCGTTACCGGATGGTAGTTGCCCGTGCCGACGTGGCAGTAGGTGGCGATGTCGGCGCCCTCTCTCCTCGCGATCAGCCCGAGCTTGGCGTGGGTCTTGAGCTCGATGAAGCCGTAGACCACGTGCACGCCCGCGCTTTCCAGATCGCGCGCCCAGCGGATGTTGGCGGCCTCGTCGAAGCGGGCCTTCAGCTCCACCACGGCGGTCACGGTCTTGCCGGCGTCGGCGGCCTCCATCAGTGCCCGCACGATCGGGCTGTCGTTGGAGGTGCGATAGAGCGTCCACTTGATGGCCATGACGTTGGGATCGGCCACCGCCTGGCGCAGCAGCTGCACCACCACGTCGAAGGACTCGTAGGGGTGGTGGACGATAAGGTCCTTCTTGCGGATGGCCGCGAAGCAGTCGCCGTTGAACTCGCGGATGCGCTCCGGGAAGCGGATGGTGAAGGGCTTGAAGACGAGGTCGGAGCGCTCAGGGACAATGAGCTGGGAGGTGTCGGCCAGCCCCAGCGTGCCGTCCTTGATGAACACCCCGTCGTCGCGGATGTCGAGCTCCTGCACGACGAAGCGCCTGAGCCGCGAGGGCATCTGCCCGTCGATCTCCAGCCGGATCACGTGGCCGCGGCGGCGGCGCTTGAGCGCGGTCTCGTAGAGCGCCACGAGGTCCTCGGCCTCCTCCTGCACCTCGATGTCGCTGTCGCGCAGCACGCGGAACGCGCCCTGACTGCGCGCGATGAAGCCGGGAAACAGCTGGGTGATGAACATGCCGATCGCCGACTCGATGCGGATGAACCGGGCGACCGGCTTGCCACCGTCCAGGGCGGTCTCCTCCGCCGGTAGCCGGATGAAGCGCGCGAGCTGGCTCGGGATGGGCAGAAGCGCGTGCATGGTCTTGCCGTCGCGCTGGCGCCGCAGCTCCACACCGACGGTGAGCGCGCGGTTCTGGATGAACGGGAACGGATGCGCCGGATCGACGGCGATGGGCGTGAGGATCGGCAGGTGGCGGGCCAGGAATTGCCTCTCCAGCCAGGTCCGCTCGGCGGGCAGCAGCTCCTTGGGCTCGACGATGACAATGCCGACGGTGGCGAGCTCCGCCTTGAGCTCGTTCCAGCAGGCCTGCTGGTCGTTGACGAGGCCGGCGGCGAAGCGGTTGATCCCGGTGAGCTGCTGGGCGGGCGTCAGGCCGTCCTGGCTCGGCTGTGTCACCCCGGCGCCGAGCTGCCCGTAGAGGCCGGCCACTCGGACCATGTAGAACTCGTCCAGGTTGGACGCCGAGATGGACAGGAACCGCAGCCGCTCCAGCACCGGATGGCGGAGGTTCTGCGCCTCCTCCATGACCCGTCGATTGAACTGCAGCCACGACAGCTCGCGGTTATAGTAGCGCGCCGCCCCGATGGGCACCGGCAGCGGTGCCGGTGCCGGCCCCGGTTCGACGGCTTGCTCTCGCGGTGCTTCTCTTAGTCTCGCCTTCGTCATGCGCCACCTTGCAGCCCTGGTCGTGCTTTCATGCCGGCCATCGTGGCAATCCTACCACAGGCCGCCTCCGATCAAGCACGCCCCTGCGAAACTACCATGAAGGCGAGAGGAGCCTCCAAGGCTCGCGGCCGCAAGGGGAGGAGGAGCGTGGCCCGGCGGAGACAATCGGCACTGGTGCGGCCCCACTCGATCGGGTCGCAAAGCCAGGGCTTTCCTGCTGCTGTGAATCGCAGGTGCTGTCACCGGACTTCCTCCTTTGATGGCTGCGGCCGGGGCCGCTTGAGCCACCGGACGTGCCGGCAGGGCGCCAGCGCCGATAGCCCCGCCGGCAGCGCCAGCGAGGTGCGACGGGTGCGCGGGTGCCTACTCCGCAACCATGAGTGGGGCGGTTGCCCGCCCCGAACCGGGTTGCCTTTCGGCACCCGCGCTCGGCGATTTTTCGGGCCACCGCTGCGAGCCATGCCCGCCTGCCCTGGGAAGACCTCCTTGAAGGTCTGGTCTGGCTAAGCGGTTGCCTTGAGCCAC
>Ga0070705_100000245_pt1 | contig 32243 bp, 31 predicted proteins | sample KBSK5253metaG_FD_65455 | JGI IMG/M metagenome (GOLD analysis project Ga0070705, IMG submission 65455) | Corn, switchgrass and miscanthus rhizosphere microbial communities from Kellogg Biological Station, Michigan, USA - KBS K5-25-3 metaG | ecosystem: Host-associated > Plants > Roots >... | reverse complement strand
GGTTATCACACGCTCACGCTGTCGTGTCTTGCGCGACTGCACGGCCTACGACCAACCGAAAACCTAAAAGCCGCGTTGACTCGCGCGGTCACGCTCGCGGCCGAGTTCATTCATCCGGATGGAAGCTTCGGAGGCGAGTACGGGAGCCGAAACACGTACAATTTTTTTCCGCACGGGTTCGAGCTTGCGGGCAAGTGGCTGCCGGAAGCGCTCGCGGTCAACGATCGGTTTCTCGTTGGCTTGGCGAACGGACTCGGCGCCTGCTACGACGACGATCACATCATCGGTCATCACGCTTGGAACTATCTCATGGCCTGGCGAGACTTCGTTGAAGAACGCCCCTCGCCCGGCGATCGCCCGCACGGCCGAGTCGAGTTAAAGGAAGCAGGCATCCTGATTGACCGCCGCGAAGACACCGAGATCTACGTCGCGCTCAACAAGGGCGGAGTGTTCAAACTTTTTCGGAACGGCAAACTCGTCGTCTCTGATACGCAGGCTTCATTGCGGGTTCGTTCCAGTGGCAAACTTCGAAACGCGGTCGCCCACTTGATCGACGACTATCAGGCTGAGACCGGCGAAAGCGAGATCACGATTCGCGGTCGCTTTGGGTGGGCCAAGCAAACTCAAATGACGACACCGAGGCTGGTCTTGCTGCGCCTGGTGATGATGACGGTTGGCCGCTACTTTCCGAATCTCATTCGCAAGCTGCTTCAAAGCATGCTGATCACCGGCAAGGAACCCGCGCCGTTTGAATTCACTCGCACGTTCAGATGGGAGAATGGTTGGATTGTCATTGACGAGATTCGCGCTGAGTCGTGGGGCAACGTCGAGTCGGCAGGGATCGGATGCGATCAGACCTCGATATACGTCGTGATGAGCCGGACTTTTCAGGCGGGACAATTGCAACCGTGGCTCGACCTGACCGAGGAAGTGAGAAAGCTCGCACCGGGGCAGCCGTTGATTCTCGAACGGAAGTTTTGAATGGAGCGGCGCCGCTCGCGCGAGAAAGCTATCCGATGAATCAAACCCTCGAGAAGGCTTTGAACCTCGTTACGCCGCGCCGGCTCGCCTGGCTGATCGTCGCTTTTGCCGCCGCGCTGCGGGCGGTTCAGTACTTCTCGAACTCGGCGCTGTACGTTGACGAAGGCGCACTCGCGTTGAATGTTATCAATCGAGGTTTCGCGGGATTCCTTCGACCGCTCGATCTGAATCAAGCGGCGCCTCCCGGCTTTCTCGCACTCGAAAAGATCGCCGTGGCCGCGTTGGGAACCGGCGAGTATGCGCTTCGTTTGTTCCCGTTTTTGTTCTCTCTCGCCGCTATCCTTTTGTTTTATCAAACAGCCCGCCGAGTATTGAAAGCGTGGGCAGTTCCCGCCGCATTGCTTTTCTTCGCCGTCTCCGAACAGTTGATTTATTTCAGCGCTCAGGTCAAGCAATACTCGGGCGACGTCGCGTTAACATTGCTCATCGTTCTGATCGGCCTGCATGTTGAATCAAAGGAGCTGACCGCGCGCCGCATCGCGCTTCTGTCGTTGACCGGCGGCGTTGTTGTGTGGATTTCTCATCCGTCGGTGTTCACGTTAGCGGGCGTGGGGACAACTCTGGCATTGGTGGCGCTAAGAAAAAAACAATGGGTGAGATTGGGAAAGATTGCGTTCTGCGGCGCGTGCTGGCTGGCCAGCTTCGCGGTCTTTTATGCCGTATCACTCCGTCAATTGAGCGCAAACCAACGGCTCGATGTGTCGTGGATGAACAAGGGCACGTTCATGCCTCTGCCTCCAACGTCGTGGACCGATGTTGGCTGGTTCTTCAAAACATTCTTCGGAATGTTCTCGAATCCTGCTGATCTTCCTTTCCCGATCGCGGCGGGCCTGGTGTTCGCGGCCGGCTGCGTTGGGTTGTTCTTAAAACGACGGACGCATCTTCTAATGCTCGCGTCGCCGCTGCTGTTTACGCTTCTGGCGTCGGGTCTGCACAAGTATCCATTTGGCAGACGGCTACTGCTATTCGCAGTTCCGTTGCTGTTGATCATCCTTGTCTCGGGCATCGAGTACATCGTCGAAAGAGCCCGGCCAGTTGCCTGGGTCATCGGTTTTGTAATAGTCGAAGTCCTGCTCTTTCAAATCGCAGCGGGCGTATTTGCGATTCCATCATCCAGGCGGCCGGTATCATTCATCGCAATCACAATGGTGATGATTGCTGTTTCCGCCCTCTTTTATATAACTCGCAAGCCCACGCTTTACGCTCGCTCGCTTGGGGCCGTCATTCTTTTTTGTTTGCTCCTCCAACCAGTGGGAGGCGCAACGCGCAGCGCGCTCAATCCTCCTGTTCGGGAAGATGTGCGGCCCGTGCTCGCATACGTAAGAGATCATAGACAGCCGGGCGATCTCATTTACGTTTATCATCATCACCGAGCCTCGTTTCTTTACTACGCTCCGAAGTACGGGTTCACACCGGACGACTATGTGCTCGGCGAAGACGAAAGAGAGCATTGGGACAACGCGGAGAATGAGGCTTATGCGAGAGATCTCGATCAGCTTCGCGGGCGCCGAGTTTGGTTTGTGTTTTCATACGTGCGCACGATCGCCGGTGTGAACGAAGAAGAATATCTGGTGCTATACCTTGATCGATTCGGGTCGAGACTCGATGGGATCAAGCACGCGGGTGCGTCGGCGTATCTGTACGACCTGGCGAAATAAACTAGTGGTCGAACCTACACGCCAAAAACTCTCGGCTCGTTTCAAGCCTTCGATGATTCTCGAAGCGGCTCAGCCGTTCGACCGCCGGACGATTTTTTGGTTTTGTCTGAGCCTCGCCGTTTCGGCATACTTCGCGAGCGAGGGACTTCGTCAGGCTTTCAGGGGGCCTTTCATTGCGCCGGATGACGCGCGGCAACACATTTTCTGGATGGCGAGACTGGGCGGCAGCGGATTGCTCCCGAACGATCTGACCGCCGACTATTTCCAGGCGATGGCCCCGCCTGGATATACGGCGCTGTACGCGTTCGGAGCGATGCTTCAAATCGATCCTCTGGTTCTAAACAAGCTCTTGCCGTTAGCATTGGGACTTGTCACGACTGGTTTGTGTTTCCTCCTCTGCTTTCAACTTCTGCGCGTGCCGGCCGCGGCTTTCATCAGCTCGCTGCTGCTCAATCAAAGCCTGTGGATGCAAGACGACTTGATTTCGGCTACGCCGAGAGCATTCCTTTATCCGTTGCTGCTGGCATTTCTTTATTTTGTTTCGCGCCGTTCGTGGGCTAAGGCTTTAACAGCCCTTGCGCTTCAGGGATTGTTCTATCCGTCTGTTGTATTTATCTCACTGGGAATTTTGGCACTGCGGTTGATCGATTGGCGAGACGGACGGCCCAAATTATCTCGAGAGCGAAACGGCTACTTTGCTTTCGCGGCCGGCGTCGCGGTAACGGCCGTGGTGATGATCGCGTACGCGTGGAAGTCATCGGGGTTTGGCCCGGTAGTCACCGCAAGCGAAGCCCGGCTTATGCCCGAGTTCGCGGCTGATGGCCGAATGCGTGTCTTTCACGATACCTTCTGGGGGTTTTGGATCAGCGGTCAGAACAGCGGTATGGTCCCGCTGACATCGCTCATGCCGTTCACGATATGTTCGTCGCTGTTGCTTCCGGTGTTGATGCGATTCCCAAAGCGCTTCCCGTTGGTCAAACAAATCTCACCCAACCTCAAGCTTCTCGCTCAGCTCGCCGTTGCCTCCATTCTGATGTTCGTCGCGGCTCACGCGGTGATGTTCAAACTCTACTTGCCAAGCCGCTACACACAACACACTTTCCGAGTGATCCTTTCAATCGCGGCCGGAGTAACGCTGATCATCATTTTGGACGGTGCTTTTCACTTTATCGATGCGCGGGCCAAGGCGCCGGCGACCGCGCGGAATCTGGCGGGCGTCAGCCTATTGTTGTTGATGGCGATCCTGTTGATTGTATATCCCGGCCGTCCTCGCGATTTCATGCAGACCAGTTACCGGCCCGGCCGGCAGCCGCAACTGTACGAGTTCTTTTCTCAACAGCCGAGCAACATTGTAATCGCGTCGCTGTCGCGCGAAGCAGACCGGATTCCTCTCTTCGCCCAACGAACGAATCTGGTTTCCTGGGAGTGCAGTATTCCGTTTCACAAGGGCTACTATTCGCGGATTCGACAGCGCGCCATCGACTTGATCAACGCACAATACAGCGCTGACCTTGTTGAGTTGCAGAACTTCGTTCGCAAGTATGCAATTGATTTCGTCGTAGTAGACCAGCGGGCGTTTGACTCGGATTATCTGAAGCGCGACAAATGGTTCAGACTGTATGAACCGGCAACCAGCGACGCAATCAACCGGCTCAAGGCGGGCACAGAACCGGCGCTCGCGAAACTGATGACGCAATGCTCCAGCTTCAGCAATGAGGATATTGCTGTTATTTCCGCCGAGTGCATCCTGGGTGCGCCGCCTCATTGAAATCAGGGATTCGGTCAATGGCGCATCGACGAATCCGAGGCAGCTCGAGCCTGTTTGGCGTCATAGTAGGGATCGTTCAAGGCCTCATCAATTGAGATAAACCGGGCACCCAGCCCTTTGAACCAAGCCAACATTTCGCCGAGAGTGTCACAAGTCAACTGACTGGCGCGAACCGAGAGCACGTGTTTGATGTCGTGGCCGGCCTTTTCTCGAGCTTCGGCGCGGGCCTTCGATGCGACCTCGAGCAGCAGCGAGAAAAAGTTTGCCCTGATCAGTTTCGCGCATTCGAGGTCCCCTTTCGCCAGCGCGCCACAATACATCTGGCCAAACACTTCTTCAGGCGATTCGATCGTAACAGGGACCTCGATGTAAGCGTTCTTCTTCAGATACTCATTGGTCAGTTCGCGATCGCGATCATCGGCTGTTTTGAAATGCGGATACCGAAAGAACTTTTTCCTCGGCGGAAACGACTTCCACAGTGAAGCCAGGAGCTGATCGTTTCGAGCGATGTTATCGACGAATTCCTGGCCGTGGCTTTTTTTTGCCTTGCGCCGATCAAAGGTGAGATTCCCAATCAGGTTGCCGCTCTTCAGCCAATCAGTTTGAAGCGCCGTATCCAGCCACATACCCTCGATGAAGTCCACGGTTGGCGGCATGCCATTTTCGCTCAGCGCTTTTATCAGCTTGTCGAAATTCTCGCGTGTGTCCTGGGCATAGCAAAGATCATCGACATTTTTTTCATCCACCTGACTCGTAACCATCTCGTTGATGGTCAACGCGAGTTCAATCCCTTCGAAGGGCTTTTGATTCTCCTGATCGGGCTTGTTGCGGGACTTACGCAACTCAGCCAACGCAGGAATGGCGTTGAGTTCTTCCGCACACTTTGAAAACCGGCGTGATGCCGCCGAGGGTTTGTCTTGAGGCCCGCAAGCCGAGAGGCTAAAGAGCAGAGCCGCTGTCAATCCAGCCGCTATCGATTGTTTGATCATTCAACTTTCTGAATCGCGATTAAGCTCGATAAGTTTGTACTGTATCGCTTTCACTGGTGTGGGCGTCAAGTCGGGCTCTGTGTGCGTTGTTTAAGGAGTCTGCCACCAAGACGCCAAGACACAAAGAAGCACAAAGGTAGTTCTTAGCGCGGCTTGGTGTCTTCGTGACTTTGTGGCAAGAATGGATTATTACCATCAACACACAGTGACCCCGCTACCTATGATCTCTTCTGCGCGTTAGAGAATCGCTCGAATGCTGATGTGAGAAACCGGCGAACCGGCGGCGAGTTTTGCTTGCGGCACTCGAACAGCTATTTTCACACGCCCGTTTCTACCGGTCTTGAACAGTCCTTCGAAACGCCGGGGCGCATCATCGGCTTCCGATATGCGCTCGACCGGGAAGAGTGCCTGGCCGTCGATAACGGCGAGATCAACCTCCTGCTGATCGGCGATGTCCGCCGCGACTTGATAGATCGAGTTCGCATCGAGATCGACCGAGCAGATTTCCATCCATCGGCCCTTGCGGTGACCGTTCTCTGGCGACGCTTCATCATCGTCATCAGACCGAAACGACTGGCTCACGGCAGCCACGTTCCAAGTAAATTCCGGTGCGCTCGCCGACCAGACTTCGCGGTAGCGGGCAAGTTGCGCGTCGCTCACGTAGCCTCGCTGGTGGCCGAAGAAGTAATAGCGCCTGACTGCCAAAGCAGTGAAGCGGGGATCGTTGCCGGTGTAATACACGAGCAAGGTGCCATAGGACGTCCTGTTCAGCTCGCCCAGCAAATGAAACCTTTCGAATCCCGCGCCGGTCAGCTTCGATACGCGGCCTTCGAACTTCGGCTTGACGATCAGAGCGTAGTCCTTGCCTTCGAGTTGTAGCGGTTCATCGAGGCTCGCTTCCATGTACGCGAAGTAACAGTCGTCCTTCTCCGGAAACGCCAGCCAAAGATAACCGCTCGCAATCGAAGCCGGACAAACGCCATCAGGAACAACGCTTCTCAAAGCAACCTTCAAATCATCAAAGCTGGCTTGATCGGGATTCCGCACATGAGTCAAATAATTTCTGTTTTGCTTAACCAACTCGTAGCCATAACTCGCAACGACAAGCGCAATGACAATCAGCGCCGCGGCATACGCGGGCTTCGCCCATCGCCACTTCATAACACCAAGTCGGCGGATCCGGACTACTACGTCTCTGAGCAGTATGGCTACGCATAACGCAAACCACGGCGCGAGGTGAACGACGTATTGAGTGACCTTCCTCTGAGTAACAATCGCAAAGAACAGCACGATGATCACAGTTACGATGAGGATACGCACGCGAGGGTCGTCCCACGTTTTGCCGCGACTGATTTGAACGACTGCTCGCGCCAGCAGGTAAATGATTGCGACGATCGTCGTCAGCAGGAAGACGTGAAGCAGCAGCGTCGCTGTGTCGATCCTCGAGCCACGCGCTTCGAACCACAACAAGTAACGGCCAGGCTCCGTGGTCAAGTTGTTGAGCCACCCCAGAGGCTCGAGAACGGCAAAATGGACATCGTCCTTGCGTGTCTGAAGCAGGAAGTTCTTGTAATCAACAAGCGCAAACACAATCTCGTAGGCCATCGCCGCGAGAGCCCCCGCCCCGAACATGTACAGCTTTCCTTTTCTGAATAGCTTCCATCGATCCTTGAGGAGCATGAGTGCTGCGATCACCACGAGTATGTACAGCACGTTCGTGTGGGACATCACTCCGGCGCCGGCGGCAAAACCTGAGGCGACGAAATACCACTTGCCTTCCCTCTCTTCCGCTTTTTCGTAGAGATAAAACGCCAGCAGCGCGAACGCCGCCGCGAGAAGGTCGTAACGCAGCAACCGGCTTCGAGCCATGAAAAGCGGATCGGACACCATGAGCACAACGGCGGTTATGCCCACTTGCCACGAGAACAGCTTGCGGGCAAGCAGGTAAAGCATCACAAGCATCAGCATTGCCGTGATCAGGTTATAGACTCGGCCCTGAGTCAGGCCCCATCCAAACAACTTCATAAATCCGGTCAACGTAACAAACGCAACCGGGGTCAGCGAGTGCCACGCGTTTTCAATGTTGCCGCCGTAGAACCGCTTCATCGGGAACGCAAGCTTCCCGTGATTCAGCATCTCGTATGAGATCTGAAGCATCATCGATTCGTCGGTATCGGGAAGCGGAGTCGTCGCGAGACCTTCGGCGGCGACCGACACGAATCCACCGATAACAAACGCGAGTATCGCAAAGTCGAAATAATTTTTGAGAAACCTCATCCAGGCTTTTCCTGAGGGCGCCAAACAATCCGCGCTGCGCAATTCGAGGGTGCCTTGTCACCCGCCGAGGCGATCCTTTAATATCTCGCTCTCAATCTTGAAGGTCAATCCACGAGGGTTCGGGATGAAATTTGTTCCACGCGCGGCCGTCTCCCTTTTGCTTTCAATCACAGTGATCCCCGCGGTTGGCTGCAACGGTTCGCAACCCGATTCCAATCGATCAACGACACCAACGACAACCGCAAAGCCCGGCCGATGGGTCGCACAGTATCAGTCGCCGGCTTCACTGAAGACACCTGGCATCAATCTGTCGGTATTCTTTTACAGCGGCATTTCAGTCGTGTCGCCGGACGTGGTGTTTGTTTGTGGCGACGTGCCGGGGCCAAAAGCCGAAGACGAAAGAGTCGGAGTGGTTCTAAAAACAATCGACGGAGGACAGAACTGGACCGAGACACCAATCAACATTCCTCGAATGCTGGTTCCGACACTGAACTCGATTCATTTCATCAGCCCCGACACAGGATGGGCCGTGGGAGCCGATTCCGGGCAACTCGGTGTAGTCCTGCGAACCACTGACGGCGGTCTGTCATGGACTCCGTCGCGTTTCGGGCATAAGCAAATTCCAACAACCGTCTTCTTTATCGATGCGAACACCGGCTGGATTGGAGGAGCCACTCCTCTTCCCGGCGAGGAAGAGGGGGTCGGCGGACCAAGCGCTATACTCGGCACGACGGATGGCGGTCAGACATGGGGCTCGCAATACAACCTTCCGGTTTCGATATACGATCTCGCGTTTGTCGACAATATGAACGGCTGGGCATCGGGCTCGAAGGGCGTCATCTACAATACAGTCGATGGCGGGCGCACGTGGAATAGTCAGCGCACCGAGATTGAAGCGGGTGATCTCCCGAGCGATCCGGCCAGCGAAGCCGGAAAACGTTTCGCAATTCGCGGCGTTCAATTCCTCGACAAGGATCACGGATTCGCAGCCGCCTTCTCAACCGAAGAGGAAGCAGGGCGGTTGATCACAACGACGAACGGCGGAGCGGCGTGGCGCAGGGTGTGGCTCGTGGGCGACGCGGGCGTGCGCGATATCTTTTTCGTCAGCCCAACGGAAGGCTGGGCGGTGACGAGCAAGGCCCAGTACCTCTACCACACAATCGACGGAGGCCGCTCGTGGTTGAGCGAGCCAAGAATATTTGACCAGGACGTGACGCTTGCTCGGCTTGGCGGCACGGATGCGTCACATCTATGGGCGGTCGGCGGCGGCGCTATCTTCCATCGAGTGGAGTGAGCGCCTCCTCTGGAGATCCAATGCGGTCGATCCTCTCGCTTAAACTCCCGTCGCTTCTTCTCACCATTATTCTGACTGCGTCCTCATTCGCGCAGAAAAACGAGACTCAAAAGCCACGACGCTCGTCTTCACGTCCCGCAAGCGCGGCCGTGCCTTCGCCGCGAGAAGTGATCGGGTTCACTCCGGGCGACGATCGCAAGCTCGCTTCGTGGGCGCAGATCGTCGACTACTTCAAACGCCTCGAACGCGCGAGCAATCGAGTCAAGTTTCAGGAACTCGGCAAGACAACGTTGGGCCGGCCATTCGTGCTCGCGATCATCTCGTCTCCCGCGAATCTGGCAAATCTCGAACGCTTCAAGGAGATTCAACGCAAGCTCGCCGATCCTCGAACCTTTAACAGCAACGACGCCGAAGCCGAGAAGCTGATCGCCGAAGGCAAGACGATCGTGATGATCACGTGCGGGATTCACTCAACCGAAGTCGGCGGCAATCTCGTCTCGATGAACATCGCGCACCGCCTTGCATCGGATGATTCGCCCGAGACTCGCGAGATATTGGAGAGGTGTATTGTTCTTCTCGTTCCATCGCTCAATCCCGATGGCAATGACATCGTCAAGAACTGGTACGACAAGACTCTCGGGACGCCCGCGGAAGGCACGAATCCGCCGGAGCTTTATCATCATTACACCGGCCACGACAACAATCGCGACTGGTACGCCTTCACGCAGGTCGAAACGCAACTCACCGTCGACAAGGTTCACAACGTCTGGCATCCGCAGATCGTCCACGATATTCATCAGCAAGGCGAGACCGGCTCGCGATTTTTCCTGCCGCCCTATGTCGAGCCGTGGGAGCCTAACGTGCCGCCGATCATCCAGGCGGGTGTGAATTTCATGGGCTCGACGATGGCGTGGGAACTCGCTGGAGAAGGCAAAGCCGGCGTGGTGATCAACGGCGTTTATGACGCTTGGACTCCGGCGCGAGCTTATCAACACTATCACGGCGGGATCAGGATTCTGAGCGAGACGGCTTCTGCGAGGATCGCTTCGCCTACTAATGTTCCGTTCGAAAAGCTGACGCCTCAAGTGAACGTTGACCCAAAAGTGCGAAGCTGGAATTTTCCTCTGGTGTGGCCGGGCGGCGAATGGAAACTCGCGAACATCGTTGACTACATGCAAGCGGGCGCATTCGCGTTGATGCGCAACGCGGCGCGATATCGCGAACGCTGGCTTCGAGATTTTTATCTGGTTGGCAAAGACGCGGTGCGTGAACGCAAGCCCGGCGAGCCGTTCGCGTTCTTGATTCATATGCCAACCGTAAGCGGGGCATTCGACAACTCCCAGAACGAATTGTTATGGAGACTCGCTGGATTGGGGTTGCTCATTCCTATTTTGACTCGTGGCAAGGTTGAGCTCATCGATGCAGAATCTTCGTTTGTGGCAGAGGGCAAGCAATACCCCGAGCATACGATCATAATTCTGATGGCGCAGCCTTATGGCGCATTCGCAAAAACGCTGCTCGAGCGCCAGCATTATCCTGATTTGCGCGAGTATCCCGGAGGACCGCCGCGGCGGCCATATGACGTAACAGCCCACACGCTGCCGTTATTGATGGGAGTCCCCGTCGTGCGGATTGATGAGCCGTTCGTCTTGCCGAAACCACCAACACCGAGAATCACAGGTACTGAGGATTTTTCGCGGTGGGAAACAAAGGTCGGCACTGGCCTGCCCAGTACGGGACTCTATAAAAGCCACGCTGCCTCGATGGATGAAGGATGGAGTCGTTGGGTGTTTGATCGTTACAAGAGCAGGGTCTCGTACAAATCCGTGACGGATACAGAAATTAGTGCCGGCAATCTTCGAGCAAAATACGATTGCATAATCATCCCGGCTCAGACCTGGCAGCAGATTCTCAATGGTCTGTCGAAGGATCGATACCCGGCAGCCATAAGCGGCGGACTCGGGCAAGCTGGAGTCGATGCATTGAAAAACTTCGCCGAAGAAGGCGGAACCATAATCACTCTCAACGAGGCCTCTCAGTTTGCAATCGAGCAACTCGGGGTCCCGGTGAGAAACGTTCTCGAAGGCGTCTCCGCGAAGGACTTCTACTGTCCCGGCTCGATTCTCAAGATCAAAGTCGATACAAGCAGCCCGATCGCGAGAGGCGCGCCGATGCTCGAGTCTTCGAAAGACGAAAGCATCGCGTGGGTCGAAGGCTCGCTCGCGTTTGAACCCACCAGCGACGACGCGCGAGTCATCGCTCGTTTCGCCGATGCAAAGGAACTACTTTTGTCGGGCTGGCTGCTCGGCGGAGAAAAGATGGCCGGAAAAGGCGCAATCGTCGAAGTGAAACGAGGCAAGGGCCGAATAATAATGTTCGCCTTTCGGCCTCAATATCGCGGCCAGAGCATCGCGACTCTGCCGCTCCTGTTCAATGCGATTCAAACCAGCGCCGCTTCGCGCTGATCACATCGCGAGTTTCCGCACGAGCCCAGCAGCGCGCTATAATCTCACTTCGCCATTAAACACTAAAAGGAGTAATCATCCCATGAAGCGATTGGTCCTATTGCTGTCTGCAACTCTAATCATTTCTCTTCTCGCGTTGGCCGGCGCTGCGCAGAAAAGCGCAAGGAAATCCGCTGCAAGCGGACCTCCGAAGTCGGCGACGGACGTTATCACTGCCGACGGTGTGATGAGTCACATCAAGGTTCTGGCCTCCGATGAGTACGAAGGGCGCGGACCGGGAACGCGCGGCGAGGATCTCTCGATCAAATACATCGCCGACCAGTTCAAGAAGATCGGCCTCGAGCCCGGCAACACTGACGGTACTTACTTTCAAAAGGTGCCGCTCGTGGGCATCTCTACTCAGCAAGACGCGGTGATGAACGTCAAAGCGTCGGGCAAGGATATGAAGCTTCACTATCGAGAAGACTTCGTTGGCCGGAGCGTTCGCATCGTCGAGAAAACAGGCTTCGATGCCGACATGGTCTTCGTTGGTTACGGCGTAGTCGCGCCCGAATACGGTTGGGATGATTACAAGGACGTCGATGTCCGTGGCAAGGTCCTGCTGATGCTGGTCAACGATCCGGCTGTTCCCGATCCGAAGAACCCGGCGAAGCTCGACGAAAAAATGTTCAAGGGCCGGTCGATGACTTACTACGGGCGATGGACTTACAAGTATGAGATCGCGGCTCAGAAGGGCGCGGCCGGAATCTTCGTCATTCACCAGTGGGACAACAAAACGAATTCAGGCCCGGCGGGTTATCCGTGGGAGGTGGCTCGTGGAATGATGACCGTCGAGAACTTCGATTTGGTCGCCAAAGACAACAACATGTCGCGAGTGAACGTCGAAGGCTGGATCACCGAAGGCAAGACTCGCGAGATCTTCAGCGCCGGTGGAATGGATTTCGATGCGATGAAGAAAGCCGCAACTCGAAAGAACTTCAAACCTGTAAACCTGAAGGCGCACGCGAAACTCGAGATGTCGCAGAAGACTCGCTTCATCAATTCGCACAACGTCGTCGGCAAACTGGAAGGCTCGGATCCAAAACTAAAAGACCAGTACATAATCTACACTGCGCACTGGGATCATTATGGGATCGGAATTCCCAACGACAAGGGCGACAAGATATACAACGGAGCGCTCGACAACGCCTCGGGGTGCGCCGGTTTGATCGAGGTGGCTCACGCATTCAAAGCATTGCCCAAGCCGCCGCGCCGCTCGATTCTTTTCGTCTCGGTTACAGCCGAGGAGAAAGGCCTGGTTGGCTCGAAGTACTACGCGGAGAATCCCATCTATCCTCTCGACAAGACGGTCGCTGCGATCAACATGGACGGCTTGAATCAATGGGGACCGACGCAGGATTTGACGGTGGTTGGGCTTGGCAATTCGACGCTCGACGACGTGCTGCGGCAAGCCGCCGCGGAAAAGAACAGGGTCTTGCGGCCCGATCCTGAACCCGAGAAGGGCTTCTACTACCGCTCGGATCATTTCCCCTTCGCAAAGGCAGGCGTGCCCGCGCTTGATCCGAATGACGGCATTGCGTTCATGGGCAAGCCCGCGGACTGGGGCCGAAAAAAGCGCGATGAATACACCGAGCACGATTATCACAAGCCTTCGGATGAGATAAAACCGGATTGGAATCTGTCCGGCGCGGCTGAAGATTTGAAGTTGCTGATGACGGTTGGTTACCGCGTCGCTAACACAGATAAGTATCCGGAATGGAAACCCGGGAACGAGTTCAAAGCGAAGCGCGACGAGATGATGCGCAAGGCCGAGATGTCAAAGTGATCGATGTTTGTAGTCCGGCCTTCAGGCGGACTACGAACGCGCATGAGGAGAAAACGTGAAGAAACGCAAACTGGGAACGCAGGGCTTGGAGGTTTCCGAGCAGGGTCTCGGGTGCATGGGAATGTCGGAGTTCTACGGAGCGACCGATGAAACCGAATCGCTCGCTACGCTTGACCGCGCGCTCGAGCTTGGCATCGATTTCTTTGACACATCCGATGCATACGGTCCTTACAAGAATGAGCAGTTGCTTGGAAAGGCGTTTCGAACAAGACGCGATGAGGTGATCATCGCGACGAAGTTCGCCATTCGCCGCGATCCCAACGATCCAACGAAACGCTCGATTGATGGCCGTCCCGAATACGTCCGCGAAGCTTGCGATGCGTCGCTTGGAAGACTCGGCATCGATTGTATCGATCTCTATTATCAGCATCGTGTCGATACGAGCGTTCCGATCGAAGATACCGTCGGCGCAATGGCGGAGTTGGTTCAGGCGGGCAAGGTGCGATACCTCGGCTTGAGCGAGGCGGCTCCGGAAACGATCCGCCGAGCGCACGCGGTGCATCCGATCAGCGCGCTTCAAACCGAGTATTCGTTGTGGAGCCGCGATCCTGAAGATGAGATCCTCAAGACGATTCGCGAGCTTGGGATTGGCTTTGTTGCCTACAGTCCGCTCGGCCGCGGATTCCTGACGGGTCAGATCAAGAGCTTCGATGATCTCGCCGCTGATGATTACCGCCGCTACTCGCCGAGGTTCCGAGGCGAGAACTTCGCGAAGAATCTCGAGCTGGTTGAGCGAGTAAACGAAGTTGCTCGCGAGAAGGGAGTGTCGCCGGGGCAACTTGCGCTCGCATGGGTTTCGGCTCAAGGCGACGACATCGTGCCGATACCGGGGACGAAGCGCCGAACATATCTGGAGGAGAACGCCGCGGCTTCCGGGCTTGAGTTGAGTGCCGCTGATTTGTCGCGGCTGGACGAATTGTCTCCGAGGGGAATCGCGGCCGGGGACAGATATCCCGAAGAGATGATGAAGTACGTGAATATGTGAATTGGTTGTAGTTCGCCGAACGGAAGGCCGGGGCAACCCGGCCTTCCGTGTTTGTATGACTCTACCAGCGTGGTTCGCGTCTTTGACCGCGGCCGCCACCCCCGCCGCCGCCGTAGCCACCGCGGCCGCCGCCGCCACCGCTGCCAAAGCTGCGTTCAGGCCTCGGCCTGGCTTCATTTACGTTGATCGCGCGGCCGTTGAGTTCAACGCCGTTGAACTTCTCGATAGCCTGAGCTGCCGCGTCCTTGTCCATCTCGACGAAGGCGAAGCCGCGTGAGCGGCCGGTGTCGCGGTCAGTCACGATCGTCGCCGACTCAACCTGTCCCACCTCTGAAAACAGATCTGTGAGCTGATCTTCCGTCGTCTGATACGACAGATTTCCGACGAATATTCTCATTGTATCTCCTGAGTTTCTACCGAAACATTTGTTAGAAGGAACTCGTTTTGGCTATCCGGCAGAAAGTCGAGCAGTAGTAACTAGCAGACAATTCCGAACAGAGAAGACGCGCTCCCAAACCAAACATTGCGGCGGCTGCGTTCGCCGCCACGTGGAACGGCGGAATCCTACCAGCATTGCTTTGCTTTGTCGAGAACTATGTAATCAAACCCAATCGATCAACGAACAACCGTGACCGCGGTCTGTGAAGACGCGCCCGACGCCCGATTTCCCGCATAATCATCGGCAATGATTTTGATCAGATAGTTGCCCGGCTGAAACGCTGAGGTTCGCAACAAGCCCGCGCGCGCCTCGCCGTCTCGAATGCGGTTTGTGACGATGTACTTGAACTCTGTCGGTGTGCCATAGGCACTGACCCCACTCCCGGCGGCGTACACCTCGAGTACTGAGGAATCATCGGGAGGCAGGCGATCAAATTGAATGTTGATGAGAGGCTGATCGAATCCAGCGGCCGGAGTGCCGTTCTCGTTGAGCACCTGATATCCGAGTCGAAACAATCCGAGCTTTCGCTTCGCCGCGTTGCCGTCGACTCGATCGTAAGCGCTCACCAGTATTCGAACGTCACCGGAGATTTGCGTCCGACCATCGAGCTTACGAGTGAATGGCTTTCCGTCGGTGCTTACGAACTGTATTCCATTGGGCTCGATTGTCGGCGGTGTGGTGTCCTTGAGACTGGCGAACGGCAACACCAACGGATTGGTCTGGGCGTTCCACGGACCGAGATTCAGATGAACGTGATACAACCGGTTGACGCTGCCGATGAAGTCGCCAACTTTGAACCTTGTTCCGCGGCGCACCCGCACGGCGGAGGTTGCATCATCCTCTTTGATCAATCTGAACGTGTCAAGCGACTGCATCTCGTCCTTCGAATTCCGGCCGATACGCACGTGAATGTAGCTCATCGCACCGATCTGGATGCCTTCGCCTGAGCCGCCATAACCCCAGTTTGCAATCGGCGAGCTGACTTTCTCATCAAGCACTGACAGCACCGGATCGCCTTGATCGCCGCGAACGTCGAGGCCGCTATGCAGGTGATCGAGCGCGATCCCTCCCGCGGCTCCGCGCGCTTCCCCAATCACTCCCGTCACTTCATGAGCTTCGCCTTGCGGTTGAAGCGGCCACGGGAACACCGATCCGCCGGCGAGGATTGATACTTCGAGTTTAGGAATTGCGGGCAGCGCGGCAAAGTCGCCCGTTTCGCCGCCGGGCTGAATGAATACTGAAGGCTCGGCCGATGTCGTTGGTTGAACCGGCCCTGCTTGCGGCCCGATTTCCCTGATCAAGTAATTGTGCGTGTCCGCGACGATCAGGTTCCCTTCTCTGTCGATCGCGATCCCGGCAGGACCGTTGAAGCGCGCGCGGCTGCCAAGGCCGTCCGCGAATCCCATTGCGCCTCCCGCATATGCCGACGCGACGCCATCGGGGGTAATCTTCAGCACGCCGTGATCGTGCGTCACAAACAGGAATCCGTCGTGGGTAATCGCAATTCCAACAGGATGCCGGAGCGACAATGAATTTCCATCTACTTCTTGCCGATTGCGAATTATTGTCGATACTTCACCCTGAGGCGTTATTTTGCGAATCGCGGAGTTGCCGGTGTCCGCCACGAATATGTTTCCGGCGTCATCGATGGCAACACCACTCGGCGTGTTGAACCGAGCGGTCGATGGATCACCGTCACTAAAACCCGGAGAGCCCGATCCCGCGATGGTCGTGACCTGGCCATGTTCAGTGATCCTTCGTATCCGGTCATTGTAAGCGTCGGCGACAATCACGACTCCATGCTTATCAATCGCGATTCCGATAGGCCCGTCAAACTCCGAGTCGCCTCCAATCCCATCTTTGAACCCGGCGTTTCCGCTTCCGGCCAGGGTCGTCACCTTGCGATCGTTGTCGATCTTTCGTATGCGATTGTTCGACGTATCCGCTACGAAAATATTGCCCGAGGTGTCGATGACGATTCCTGACGGCGTGTTGAACCGGGCCTCAGTGGCGATTCCATCTGCGAAACCTTCGGCCGAACCGGCGATGGTTTCCACCTTGCCGTCCGTATGGATTTCTCGGATTCGATTGCTCTGGCCGGCGTCCGAGATAAACAAATTGCCTCGTTTGTCCACGGCAACGCCAAACGGATCGCTGAACGTCGTTGATAACGCGGCTGACAACCCGTGGCGATCTTCGACGCCCGGCGCTCCGGTCCCTGCGATCAGTGTCACGCGGCCGATTGCTTCTCGATTGGTAGGGATTTTCTTGTTTACGATCAGATAAACAATGATCGCCGCCGCAGTAGGTAAAATGAGTATCAGAAGAGCAACGATGATTCTGCGCATCACGACTCACGGTTGGCGGCTCGATGGCCAATCAAATAGTCCAGCGAGAATCGATCATCCTCGCGCGGCAGCATCAGGATGAATAACAGGAGAGCCAGCCTCGGGATAACGTGAGTGTGAAACTCGTAAAGAGGTTGTTTCAGGAGATGGCCAAACGTGACGATGATCAGAATGCAGCCAAGTGATATTAGAGCTTCACGAATCCGAAATCCGATAATAACCAGGAGACCGGCGATGAGTTCAACTATCGGAATGGCCGTTCCGGCTGCCCACAGCGACCACATCGGCAGAAAAGTATCGGCGTAGGGCTCGGTGAAGAACTTGCGAGCGTGACCGAACGGCGTCATCTGAAAGGTCTTGTACACACCGGCCATGAAGAAGATGAATCCAAGTACGCCTCGCGCGAATAATAGCGCCCACGCTCTGTTGCTTCGATCAGGTTCGCTCATAAGTTCTATTGGCCAACTGGTTCAATGTACCCTACGCCGGTATCTTTCTGAATCTGTGTCTCCCCGGTTCGACAACTACGAACGCGTTCCTCAGTTCGGCCTCGCTATATGTCATCAACACCCTCTCGAGTCCCGGTTTCCAGCTTGAAGGGCTGAAGGTGAAATGCGTAGATAGATAACGCCCGCCCCCAAGTCCTTTAGGAAAACGAGTCCGGTGAAATCACGGTCCCTGGTCACCATTATTCTGCCTTCCTGGTGAGCAAAGCCGAGCAGTTCTGTGTCTGTGGACCGTGAGCGCCCAATATCGGAAGCAGTGATAACGTCGTGACCTGCATCCCGAAGGAATCTCGCTGTGACGGAGTAGACGTCCTGGTCGAGGAAGAGCCTCACTAAGCCACCGTAACGTGGATATCTTCCGAAGCAACGACTTCCATTGCGTAATGAACACAGGCCCGCACATCTTCGAGTTCAAGGTCCGGGTAGTAGTCTCGGATTATCTGATCGAAGGACAGACCCTCGCGAACGAGCTCAAGCACTTCCATAACGGGAATTCTGGTTCCAGCGACGCACGGCTTCCCAAAATGAATGTTGGGGTCAATCTGAATTCTTTGCTTGATCTCCGGGCTCATAACAACTCGGCTCACATTATACTCTAGCCACCCAGTTTGCTCACGGCATCGAAGTACCTGACAAACATTTTTATTCCACCCGAAGCCATTCCCCAATCGAAGTTCTCGTTCTTTGCGTGATATCCGTGCTCGGGCAGCGATAACCCCAGGAAAACGATGGGCGACTTCAGATATTTCTTCATCGTGACCACGGCGCCTATCGATCCACCCTCGCGAGTGAAAGCGGGCTGGCGTCCAAACGCAAAGCGCGTCGCTTCGGCGGCGGCCTCGGCATAAGGCCCCTCGAACGAACCGATGTAAGGCGCCAGCGCCGAGATGAATTCCACTTTTACGTCGGGATTCTTTTGCCGCACGAAATCGCGAATGAGATTAAAGATTCTTTTCGGCTGCTGATTGGGAACCAGCCGGCAACTGATTCGGGCCTGCGCCCGGTAAGGAACCACCGTCTTCACTCCGGGACCCTGGTATCCGCCGGTGATGCCATGAACCTCGAAGGTGGGTTCCGCCATTATCGCCTTCAGAACTCGCGATGCGTCATCGAAGCGCAGCTTCTTCAACTCGTGCGCGGCTTTGAATTTTGCCGTCGTGAATCCCGAATCCAGAAAGCTCTTGAGTTCCTTTTGTGTTGCCGGCTGAACATCATCATAGAAGCCCTTGATCTTTACCCGGCCGGTGTCGGCGTTATGACATTCGGAAATGACTTTGCAAATTTCACCGATTGGATTCCGCGCGGGCCCGCCGGTGAGTCCCGAATGAACATCTTTCGCGCCGGTTTCGAGAGTCATCGTCATCATCACTGCGCCGCGAAGCCCGTAGGGAATTGCCGGTTTGTTTCGCGATATCCAAATCGTGTCGCTAACCAACATCGAATCACATTGAAGCTCACTGGCCTTGTTCTTCACGAAATGTTCGAAGTTCGGACTGCCGATCTCCTCTTCAAGCTCCCAGATAATGTTGATGTTCAGAGGAAAGTTGTTCTCCGCGGCGTAGCGCGCAGCCATCATCGCGGTAAGCGCCGGACCTTTGTCATCGGTCGTGCCGCGGCCTTCATATCGGCCGTCCTGTTTGAAGAACGTGAACGGATCCTTATGCCACTCTTCGGGATCCGCCGGCTGCACATCGATGTGGTTATAGATGGTTAACGTAGGATAAGTCGCGCCCGCTCGAATTCGCCCAAGCACCACCGGGTTTCCCGGCGTCTCGACCAGTTCAGCCTCGGCTCCGATTCCCTCCAGATATTCACGAACGAGCTCAGCGCCGCGGCGGCAATCGCCAATTCGTTCGGGTTCCATGCTGATCGTTGGGACCTCGACTATTTGAGCGAGCTTGTCTTCGAATTCAGTTCGTGAGTCTTTGATGTAAGAGTCCAGGCGGTTGTGGAGCGCATCTTTCTCAGCCATTCTGTCGGTGATTTCTCCTCTTTGGATTGTTTCCGATTATGATGACGCCGCTTCGACACTGTCAAGGAAAACGCCTTTCGAACGTGAAAACGTCGTATCGAATGACGCCGCGATAAGGGGGAAACGGCTCAACGCCAACCTTGAAAAGGCGGCCGGCGAGGGACCGGCCTGGGTTTGTCTTTGAGCTACGACATCCTCGTCAACGCTCAGGGCGGCGAGTTTTCTTTCGAGACCGAAGAAAACAAGTACACCGAGTTCATCGTCAGCCTGCCAAGGGACTCCGCTTAATAGGTTCAGCGGAAGCAACTGTTCGACGCGCCGCTTCCGCGGTAGGTCTCACAGATTGCGCTTCCCTCCTGCTTTCATCTCATCGAGTTCCCTCTGAACATTCTCGATTGCCTGTTTGATCGCGTGCTGGCGTTCGCCTTCGCTCACCGTCTCAAGCACTTTGTTCATCGCCGCGATGTGCGAAACCTTGAGCGCCTGATCAGCGGGAACGTCGACGTCGGGCTTAACGCCGGTGCCTTCCCAGTTGGTCTTGCTGATCGGATTGATCGCGCGGCCGCTGGGCACCCAGATCGCGAAGTGTTCGTTGATTCGGCGCGGGCCGCCCGGGTGCGCTCCGCCGCCCGTGGTTTCGCCGACTATTGTTGCGCGCTTCAGGTTTTTCAGATTGTAAGTGAACTCTTCCGCCGCTGAGAATGTGCGCTTGCTCGTCAAGACGTATACGGCTTTCTTGTCACCGTAGCGTTTCCCGGGCACGTAAGGCAGCGTCCACCATTGTCGAGTGCTGTCAGTGGGACGGAAATACAGATCATTCAAATGGACCGGCTCCGATTCAAACAAGTAACTTGAAATCAAAGCAACCATTGCCGGATCGCCGCCGCCGTTTCGACGCAGATCGATGATCATCGCGTCTGTGTTGGCAAGAAAGTTCATCGCGGCGACAACGGTTTCAGCTCCAAACTGGGCGGGTTGAAAACCACGCAAGTCGATATAGCCGATGTTGCCCGGCAATCGTTCGACCTTCTCGAAACCGAAATTGACCGTGCGCATGAATTCGAGCTGCCTGGCGAGTTCTGCCGGTTCGGGCTCGCGATCACGCTCCACCGGTATGGGCTCCGCGCTGTAGAGCACGCGAAGATGTTTGTCGTGACTGACTTCCTGCAGATGTGATTGAAGCGTCGAGGCAAGCGTCTTGGCGCTCGTGATCTGATCATACTCCTTACGCGCGACGCGGTCGCGAACCGCCTGCTCCATTTTCTTAGCGGTCTCAGGAAATACATAGGAGCTATTAAGGTTTTTCAGCGCCCCTTCGATCACCGCCGAGCGCGCGCCTGCGTCAATTGTAAGATCGGGTTGCTCTCGCCCATCCTGAGCGCGCCCAGTGCGCTGACTCAACAACATCGCAACCATTACGGCCAAAGTACAAATCAATCGATTCGTTTTGATCAATTCTCTTCCTCCTCGAGAGTCTGATTTACGTGACGCACCGGGCACGGCGCTAATCTTTCGCTTTCTAGCTATTCGTGTTTTTCAAGACCGGAGTTCCAATATAACGCACGATGCTCATTGTGAACACTAATCCCATGGCGCTTGCTCGCCGTCACGGCCGCATGGAACTCTGGGAGCAACGCTTCGGTTGAGCCCCTGCCACCGCGGTTTTTGGGGGAAAATCCTCGCAATCGCCGGGAAAACTACGCTCATGCGCGACCTGGGGGATTCAAGAAGCCGCTGCACAAGTACTTTACGATTCTGGCACGAGTGATGCACATCGATTGCAACTCGAACGATGTGGAATTGCTGGCAATCTCGTGATCAACGACCGATGTTTGAACGCTTCAACATCAATAGCTTTGCTTTGCCATATCTTGTTGTGTAGAATTTTCAATTCTAAACGCCCTGATGAAATCAAATAAATACGGCCGAGGGGTGGAACTGGCTCATCTCCTCTCACACGGGGTAAAGAGACGATGGAATCAACAACAATTCTTAACAACGTCGAAGAAAAACACGTCGAAGAAATCGAGACAGTGACCATTCGGTTCGCGGGCGATTCCGGCGACGGCATGCAGCTCACCGGAACTCAGTTCACGAATACGACGGCGGTAGTCGGCAACGACATCTCAACGCTGCCCGACTACCCCGCCGAAATTCGAGCACCCGCCGGATCATTGCCGGGCGTCTCGGGATTCCAGTTGAACTTCTCGAATCACGACATTCGCACGCCTGGCGACGAGCCAAACGTGCTGGTGGCGATGAACCCGGCCGCGTTGAAGGTCAACCTTGCGGATCTTGAACCGGGCGGCATTCTGATCGTCAACACCGATGCCTTCAACGAAAACAATTTGAAGAAGGCCAGCTACGCATCCAATCCGCTTGATGACGGGAGTCTCAGCGCGTACCGGCTGTTCAAGCTGCCGATCACGACGCTCAATCGCGCGGCGTTGCGTGATGCCGTTAAGCTTCCGCCGAAGGAGATCGACCGGTGCAAAAACTTCTGGGCGCTCGGATTGATGTACTGGCTTTATGACCGGCCGCTCGAGCCTACGGAGCGCTGGATCGCGACCAAGTTCAAGAAAGCCGAGGTCCAGACCGCGAACTTGACGGCGTTAAAGGCAGGCTTCGCGTACGCCGAAGCGGCTGAGATATTCACTACTCATTACAGCGTCAGGCGCGCCAATATCGCGCCGGGCAAATATCGCAACATCACTGGCAACGAAGCGACCGCGCTCGGTTGCGTCGCGGCGTCGGTTCTTGCGAAGCGGCCGCTGTTCTACGCCAGCTACCCCATTACGCCGGCGTCGGACATTCTGCACGAGCTATCGATCCATAAGAATTTCGGAGTGAAGACCTTTCAAGCGGAGGACGAGATCGCGGCGATGTGCGCAGCAGTAGGCGCCTCATTCGCCGGCAATCTAGGATTGACCGGCACAAGCGGCCCGGGTCTGGCGTTGAAGAGCGAGGCCATCGGTCTTGCAGTAATGACCGAGCTTCCGGTCGTGATCATCAATGTCCAGCGAGGCGGCCCTTCCACGGGGCTCCCGACTAAAACCGAGCAAGCCGATTTGCTGCAGGCGATGTTCGGCAGAAACGGCGAGTGCCCGGTTGCGATCGTGGCGCCCGCGACTCCTTCTGATTGTTTTCAGATGGCCGTCGAAGCGTTCCGCATCGCTACCAAGCATATGGTGCCGGTGATTTATTTGTCTGACGGTTATCTGGCCAACGGAGCTGAGCCGTGGCGATTGCCGGCAATGCACGAGCTTCCCCGTTTCGAGGTTCAGTTCACTAAAGAAGTTGATGGCTTTCATCCTTACAATCGCAATCCGGAAACGCTCGCCCGCGGCTGGGCCGTACCCGGCACACCGGGTCTCGAGCATCGAATCGGCGGGATCGAGAAGGAAGACATTACTGGTAACGTCTCGTACGATCCCGAAAACCACATGCATATGGTTCTGACTCGCGCGGATAAAGTCGCTCGAATCGCGTACGACATTCCGGATATCGAAGTGTTCGGCGAGCCGGAGGGACGGGTTCTCGTTGTCGGATGGGGCTCAACCTACGGCGCGATCACGTCAGCGGTCGAGGAAATGCAAAGTCGAGGCAAGTCGGTTTCGAGTATTCATCTGCGTTATCTCAATCCGTTCCCGGGCAACCTTGGCGAGCTGCTGGGACGATTCGATCGCGTGCTTGTGCCCGAGTTGAATCTCGGACAACTCGCGATGTTATTGCGAGCGCGATTCCTTGTGCCGGCGGTCTCGTTCCCGAAGGTGAAGGGCAAGCCTTTCAAGATCAGCGAACTCACCGCAAAGATCGAAGAACTTTATGAGGACTAAGCGACGAGCATCGTCAAAGGAATAGAAGGAACAAATGAGCACTAATCCAAACACACCAACAAACGGCGGCAACGGTGGGCAACCTCCAGTGAAACTGACGCGAAAAGATTTCGTCTCGGATCAGGAGGTTCGATGGTGTCCCGGCTGCGGAGATTATTCGATACTCGCGCAAATTCAAAAAGTCATGCCCGAACTTGGCATCAAGCGCGAGAACACGGTGTTCGTATCGGGGATCGGCTGCTCGAGCCGCTTCCCCTATTACATGAACACCTACGGGTTTCACAGCATCCACGGGCGAGCACCGGCAATAGCGACCGGGATCAAAGCTTCAAACCCCGAGTTGTCGGTGTGGGTCATCACCGGAGACGGGGACGCGCTGTCGATCGGCGGCAATCACTTGATTCACGCCATCCGCCGCAACCTCGACATCAACATTATTCTGTTCAACAACCGAATCTACGGTCTCACAAAGGGCCAGTACTCTCCGACTTCCGAGTTCGGCAAGAAGACCAAATCAACGCCGTACGGTGTGATCGACTACCCGCTGAATCCGTTATCGGTTGCGCTTGCGGCGGAAGCTACGTTCGTCGGGCGTTCGGTTGACACGTTTACATCGCACCTTCAGATGGTCGTCGAGCGGGCGATGCATCATAAAGGCATCTCGTTCGTAGAGGTCTATCAGAACTGCAACATCTTCAACGATCATGCATTCGACATGTTCACGGAGCGCGGCGTGCGCGACGACGCGATGGTTGAAATCGAACACGGAAAACCGCTTGTGTTTGGCAAGGAACACAATCGCGGAATCCGAATGCGCAACAGCGATATGCACCTCGAAGTGGTTGAGCTTGGCAACGGCGCAACGGAAGCCGACCTGATTGTCCACGATGAGAAGGCGCCCGATTCTTATCTTGCTTACATGCTGGCGCGTATGGAGTATCCCGACTACCCTGTTCCGATTGGCGTATTCCGCGACGTGACCAAAGCGACGTATGAAGACATGCTGGCCGGCCAGATTCGGATGGCTACGGAGAAGAAGGGCCCCGGCGATTTGGAGAAACTGATCAATGCAGGCGACACGTGGGTCATCGATTGATCGGAGTACTCGTTTGGAGCTAAAGACGCCAGGTCTCATTCGAGTCCTGGCGTCTTCGTTTTGGAGCGCCGCAATCGGCCGCGATTCATCTCACCGCTGTTCCAATAGAATTCACGCGCTGTCTGATTTTCCTTTCTAAACCCGACCGAGAGCAGGTCGCAGCGTCGAGATTCGCCCATATTTTGCGCTGATCGACCGCCCTGTTGAGGGCACGTTGCTTGCACAACATACGGGCATGCAATCCACAGAATGCATGGCTCTGCTCTCGGTGGTGTTGCATAACGTTCAAGTCAAAAACAGATAGATGAGAAAGGAGACAGCACTATGTCATCGAAGCCAAATAAAGAACGATACGACAATGAAAACGTCGAGGATCCGAACAACAAGGACATGCCCGGTCAGTCCCGCCAGCCCAATCAGCAGGGACAGCCCGGCCAGCCTCAGCAGAAGGACGATCAGTCCGGCCAGCAGGGCAATCGCGGGGGCGAGCAGAAAAGCGGACAGCGCTAATAGCTCGAGGGCGGCCGCGGGCCTTGCCTTGCGGCCGTCTTTTTTCCTCATAGATCAGGTGGAACGATTGAGGTCGACTCTTTCCGCCACGTAACGAGATCATTTCATCCGTCATACTTCCTACAATTATTTAGACAGGAGCCGGGTAATGCAGGACTTCCAATCGACATTGAACACAGTCATCACGCAGCCAGCCGCAGTGACCGGCAATTCAACTAACTCAAACCGAAACGAAAGGAGGTAGAGCGAAATGCAAACTGACCCCGTATGCCGAATGCAAGTTGACGAACAGAAGGCCGCAGGAAAGAGCGATTATCAAGGCAAGACCTTCTACTTTTGTTCGGAGACCTGCAAACAACAGTTTGACCAGAATCCCCAACGGTACACAACTCAACAAGCCGCGAAATTCTGATTGCTAGCCGTCGCGGCGATAGTCAAACCGCTGCCCGCCGTCGATGACGAATCGGGCAGCGGTATTCTCTTGTTGCGATCATCCCTGGTGCTTGAAGTATTGAACGGCGCGCTCGTGCTTCTCCGCTTGTTCGCGCGTATCAAACGTCCCAAGGTTTTTTCGCTTGCCCGTCTTCGAACTTTTCTTCGCTGAATACAACCGGTATTTTCCTGACTTCAGTTTCCTGATCATGACCACTCCTCATCTACGCGAAGACGACGCCGTTTAAGCGGCGCGGCGTGCGCGCGTTTTTGCAGCTTTCTTTGCCGATGCACTTCTTTCGGCGGCCGGACGAGCTGCCGAAGCTGCCCCGCTCTTCCGTCCACCCTTCTTCGGCGCGGAAAGATCTACTGGCTTGCCACGACCCGCGCCGCTCTTCTTCCCGCCGCCGGTCATATCGTTGACCGTAGCCCAGGCGCGCCGCTCGGCTTCTTTCTCAGGAACGCCTCGCTCCTCGTAGCTTTCTTCGATGTGTTCGGCCTGACGCTTCTGTTTATCGGTGTACTTCGATTTGTCTCCTCTCGGCATTTCCAATCCCTCCATCTTTCTCCTCAACTCACGTAGCGCCACGTTGAATCTGGTGATTGTTATTCGCAACAAGTGTTCCTCCTGATTCAGAACGTGGACTCGATCAGCTTGGCACTTTGATTGCCGATAGGAGGTTTCGAGGTTCGAATCGACAGTAAGTGATCGATATGGGTTCAGATAAGGAGTGCCGTATGCACTCAATCGAAACGGAGGACGACGCATGGCAAACAAATCAGGAAGGGCCTGGAAGCTGGAGCGCGCGAGCGTAAACGGAAAAGGATCTCGCCCGCGATCGAACAAATACTCAGCATCAGACGCGGATCGAAAACCCGCTCCCGGATCGAGAGAGAGAATCTGGGTTGGGGGTTACACTCGATCCGACGGCAGCGAGGTGCAGGGCTATTACAGGACGACGCCGGCGAACTGAGATTCAAAGGAGACGCCCAATGCCGGCAGGAGAGAAATCAAAATACACAGACAAGCAAAAGCGCAAAGCGGAACACATCGCCGACGGATATGAAGACAAAGGCGTGTCGAAAAAAGAAGCGAAGAGCCGAGCCTGGGCTACCGTGAATAAGGACTCAGGAGGCGGAAAGAAATCGGGAAGCGGCCGTGGCAAGAAAGAGAGCCACGCGTCGAGTCGCAAAGGCGGGAAGAAGGGCGGAAAGAAGTAGTTTTGCGCGCCTGGCTCAGAACGCAAATTGAAGAGGAGAACAACGTGGCACATATCAACAATCAAAGAGCTGGTGGGACTATTCTCATTGTCGATGACAACCCTGAGTGGACCGACCTGCTCAGCGCGTACTTTTCAACCAAGTATCGAGTCAACGTCGCCAATGACGCGGCCAACGCCGTCCAGGCCGCGCTGGATGAACCGCCGGTGGCTATCATCGTCGATCTAACGATGCCTCGCATCGATGGCTTTGGAGTCATAAGACGGCTCAAGGACACTTCGCTCGGGAAGGTGCCGACCGTCTTGTTCACAGGATGGAACCCCGCGGAGGTAGCCGACTGCGCTGAATCCGTTGGCTGCTCGGCGGTGCTTTCCAAATCCGTTTCGCTGGATGAGCTTGATGAAGTGGTATCGTCGGCCGTCCGGCGTGCCGCGTGAGCGAAAGAGAACAGCATGATTGAAATTGGATACAAACTCTGCAGCGAGGAACAGGGACCTCAAGACCTGGTTCAATACGCGAAGCGCGCCGAGGACGCGGGCTTTTCATTCGCGATGATCTCGGATCACTTTCATCCGTGGACTGACCGCCAGGGCCAGAGCGCGTTTGTGTGGAGCGTTCTGGGCGCGATAGCAGAGGTGACGAGCACATTGAGAATAGGCACGGGTGTCACGTGTCCGACAATGAGGATCCATCCGGCGATCATCGCGCAGGCGGCGGCAACCGTTGCCTCGATGATGCCCGGAAGGTTCATGCTTGGGCTGGGTTCGGGTGAAAATCTCAACGAGCACATTCTGGGCAATCACTGGCCTCCCGCGGATACGCGGCTCGAGATGCTTGAAGAGGCCGTAGAGGTGATTCGATTGTTGTGGCGGGGCGGACAACAAAGCCACTACGGGAAACATTATTCGGTTGAGAACGCGCGAATCTACACTTTGCCGGATGAGCTGCCACCGATTTTGATTGCCGCCGGCGGATCCAAGTCGGCGGAGCTGGCGGGCCGCATTGGCGATGGGCTCGTCGTTACGGCGCCGAAAGAGAAACTTTTGAAGACATTTCAGTCAGGCGGAGGCAAAGATAAGCCTTGCTTCGGCGAAGTGACGGTTTGCTGGGCGAAAGACGAACTGGAAGCTGTCCGAACAGCTCGGTCATTCTGGCCTACGGCCGCGATAACCGGAGAACTCACGCAGGAGCTTCCGGTGCCGGCTCATTTTGAACAAGCCGCCGAGATGCTGAGCGAAGATGACGTCGCGGAGGCAATCGTCTGCGGACCAGATCCCGAAGCGCATATCGAAGCGATAAAGAAATACGCCGATGCCGGATACGATCACGTGTGGATTCACCAGGCGGGACCGGACCAGAACGGGTTCTTCACGTTTTATGAACAGGAAGTATTGCCGCGATTGAGTCGTGCGCTCGCGGCTTCTTCGAGCGGTGACTAGAATTTCGTTAAAGCATTCGCGACCGTCAATGTAGCATGGACGAAAATCGTGTTCAGAAAGCATACGTAGAGCCTTGCGCAACTCTGAATAAAGGTCTCATCAGTCCAGATACTCATTGGCACTTCAATTGCCCATTCATTAGTGCTCCGCCGTTCATCTATCTTCCAAAGGCGAAGCCCAACAACGTGGCAGGAAGAGAATGCTGGGCGCGAAAAATTCAAACGACGAGGTGATCTCCAATGTCTGATGCGAAATCTACAACCGATCACGAAAAAATCAGGAAATGGGCGGAAGAACGCGGTGGCAAGCCGGCCGCCGTTAAGGGCACAGGCAGCGGGAATGACCCCGGCGTTCTTCGAATCGATTTTCCAGGGTACTCCGGAGACGAGGCGCTCGTTCAGATTACCTGGAAGGAATTCTTCGATAAGTTCGAACGCGAACGTCTCGCGTTCCTTTATCAGGAAGAGGTCGCCGCTGGAGGCGATAGCCGTTTCTCAAAGTTATTGAACCGCGAAAGCGATGAGCCTGAGAGTACGAAAGGATCGAATATGAATGCATTCGAATTGTTGAAGCAGGATCACAAAAAAGTAGCCGGAATTCTCGAAAAGCTTTCCGACACAACCGAGCGCGCGCTTAAGTCCAGAGACGAGTTGTTCACCCGGCTCAATGCCGAGCTTGATCTGCACGCTCGCATCGAAGAACAGATTTTGTATCCCGCGCTGAAGGAAATCGAGGAGACGCGCGATATAACCAATGAAGCAGTCGAAGAGCACCGCATCGTTAAGCGGCTGCTCAAGGAACTGGACGTCGCGCAAAAAGGCACCGAAAAATGGACGGCGAAGCTTACGGTGCTCAAGGAAAGCGTTGAGCATCACGTCGAGGAAGAAGAAGGCGAAATGTTCAAGAAAGCCCGTAAGGCCATGAGCCGGGAACAGATCAATGAACTCGGCAATCGACTGGCGGAAGCAAAGAAGACCTTGGCGGCAGCCCAGACTGCGAAGTGATTCACGGATTCGCCTGGTGCTGGGGACGAAGGAAGAAATGCCAAAGAAAAAATCCAAGAGCGGTCTCGGACAGGCCCTGGAAACGTTCTCGCTTGCGGTTACGACGTGGTCGGGAAGCTCCTGGGCGTTCGTCGTTGCGTTGGGCACGATCGTGGTGTGGGCCATCACCGGCCCGGTCTTCGGATTCTCGGATACGTGGCAACTGGTCATTAACACCGGCACCACCATCGTGACTTTTCTTATGGTCTTCTTGATTCAGCGGGCGCAGAACAAGGAAGCGCTCGCGCTTCAGGTGAAGCTCAACGAGATCATCGCGGCGCTGGAGGGAGCGAGCAATCGACTGATCGACATTGAAGATCTCAGCGAAGATGAAGTGCAGAATCTTCACGATCAACACCAGCATCTCGGACGCGCGCTAAAGGACAAGAGGGAATTCAAAGGGTCGCATTCAATTGATGAAAAGGTTTGACTCGAAGTTTGACATGGCAAATCCAGGAACAACTGAAGCCGAACCGATACAAATCAAACAGCAGGAGCGGGTAAGGCAAGCGCTTACACAGGTGCCTACAAAGTCGCCGCCACCCGAGCCCGCAGCCAAAACCAGCGACAAGCTATGGTTTGGCAGCTACCTGTTGCTGTTAGTCGGGCTCGGAGCACTTCACTATTTGTTCACGCTTCGATTCTTCGGGCTTGGCGATGAAACCGTCGCGCTTCTGCGCAGGATCACGCGTGGCGGGATGTTGCTCGTATTGATCCTGGGATTAGCAAAGGCCTCCGAGGTCTATCTGATCGGGCGAATGGCGGACCCCGTTTCCCGTTACAACCTGAAACGAATTCAAAAACTGATCGTCGGCTTGATACTGGCTTTCGTCGTCATTTCAGTGCTGTTCGTTAACTGGTACACGGCAGTCGTGTCGTTGGGACTGATCTCGCTGATCCTCGGCTTCGCACTGCAGACTCCAATCACCAGCTTCATCGGATGGATCTATATCATGGCCAGAACTCCATATCGCATAGGAGACAGAATAAAGATTGGAGACGCGACCGGTGACGTGATTGATGTCAGCTATCTGGATACGACTCTATGGGAATTCGGGGGCCAATACCTGTCCACCGATCATCCCAGCGGCCGCATCATCAAGATACCCAACTCTCATATTCTCAGCTCGGCGGTTTATAACTACACATCCCCGCTGTTTCCTTATGTGTGGAATGAGATCAAATTCCACATCGCGTATGACAGCGATCTGGAATTCGTCTCGAAGACAATGCAGGAAGTTGCCGAAGATGAAGTTGGCGAGGCTATGATGGAGCGAGTGCGGATCTATCGTGACCTGCTGGCGCAAACGCCAGTCGATCAATTGGAAGTAAAGGAGCGCCCGTCAGTTTTGTTTCGGGTGAGCGATAACACATGGCTCGAAGCAATCGTGCGTTACCTGGTGCATCCAAAGATGGCCGGCAGAGTAAAAACGCGGCTCATTCAAAGCCTGCTCGCGAAACTAACCGCGGAGCCCGATCGCGTGCTCTTCCCGAAGGGCAATATGAGATAAGCAGCCGGCTTCACAGCGCTTTGAAGCTTCGCGCGATTTGATCAGTGATATTGCGAATGGTATCCAGCCCGCCTCGCTTGCCGGTAAACCGGAGCGCCCACATCGCGTTCTTATCCTGGAAATAGTAAAAGGTGTTCGCCATCTTCCGGCCGCCTTCGGTGTGAAAAAACGACATGCGAACTCCGTTGAGCGAACCACCGCCGAAGGACTCAGTGGAAAGACCTTCGATTCCAGCGCGATAGATCTTGAGCGTCTCCTCTTCCTGACGAACGGCATCGGCCAGTGAGCCGGCAATCGGCTCTCGGGTTATCTTGAGCAACCCTTCGCTGCGATCTCTATAGACAAACTCGGTCTTCTGCCGCCCGACGGCATCCCCATAAGACACCGCTTTCCAATCCCCCATCAGCGTGAGCTTATACTTCCCCGCTGAATCCGTGTACTCCTGGCCGTTCTGCGCGTTGGCTGCTCCGGTCATCAATGCCATCGCCGTTAATACCAAAACTGCGTGCTTCATAGTGCCTCCAACTGCTGGCTGCTTTGGATGTCCTTGTCGATTTCCAAAAAGCATATCACAAGGCTTGAAGTAAGATGCTAAAACTTGTTTATGCGGAGGCCGCCTCTCAACGCAAATCGCCGAGAACGCGTTTTTGTTCCACCACGAGGTGTTCGATGCCCCGGCTCGCGAGTTCGGTCATCTCTGTCATCTGCTCGTGGGTGAACGGCCGTGATTCCGCGGTCCCCTGAATCTCGATGTAATGCCCGGAGCCTGTGCGAACGATATTCATATCGACCTCAGCGCGCGAGTCCTCCGCGTAGTCGAGGTCGAGCAGCACCTCGCCTCCGATCACACCGACCGAGACCGCCGCGACATAGTCCGTAACCGGCAGCGGGGCCGCGAGCTTTCCGTCGTTGTAGAGTTTTCGAAGAGCCAGCACGAGCGAAACAAACGCGCCCGTTATCGACGCCGTGCGTGTTCCCCCATCCGCCTGGATAACGTCACAGTCGAGATAGATTGTGCGTTCGCCGATCCTATTGGTTTGAACAACAGCTCGCAACGAGCGCCCTATCAACCGCTGAATCTCCTGTGTGCGGCCCGAAAGCTGAACGCGGCCTGCTTCGCGCTGCGTTCGAGTTTCAGTGGCACGTGGCAGCATGGAGTATTCGGCGGTAACCCAGCCTTCTCCTCGTCCGCGCTTGAACATCGGTACGCGGTCGTCAATCGAGGCGGTGCATATCACGCGGGTTTGGCCCATCTCAATAAGCACCGAGCCTTCGGCGTATCGAGTGAACCCCGGTGTGATTCGCACTTGTCTAAGTTGATCGTGAGCGCGTCCCGCTCTTTTGTATGGCATTAGATTGAACCCAGTTCCACGGTTTCGACAGCCTCGAGCGGCCGCCCCAAAAACAATTCAGCAACGCGCCGAAACCTGGAAGCGGAATCAGTCACGTAAAACTCTTCGGTCGCAGGCCGTTCACCCGCGAACACCAGTCCTTCGCTTTCGAGCATCGCCGCAAGCCTGTCAGCCAC